>Ga0192267_1003_pt1 | contig 56101 bp, 59 predicted proteins | sample Koala_Koa23_M3_FD_131260 | JGI IMG/M metagenome (GOLD analysis project Ga0192267, IMG submission 131260) | Enriched cells from koala feces incubated with labeled cellulose particles, San Francisco Zoo, California, United States - Koala_Koa2-3_M3 ...
CACCTTCTTCATTTTTTCAATTTACATCTATGTAATTCAATGAGCCCGATGTATCTCCCGTATACCAGCCTTGACCGTATGGCAATACAACAACGATTTTATCAATATCACTAGCGTCTGTAACACCACTTACCGTTCCCGAGACAGTAAAACTCTGCTCTGCATTTAATGTATAATCATCTAACGAAATACTATCGCCCACTTCTTGCGTCACGCTCACTATGCTAGCATACGATTGTTCATAGCTTTTACCATTTGGAACTACACCAATGTATATGTTACACGGATCTGTTCCAAAAAACGCACGCAATCTCTTCACTGTAAAATTAATTGTTACGACACCACCAGACACTGTCGCAGAATTAATTCGAACTTGACACGCATCGTAACTTTCACCCGTAGTAATTGCCCTATTACTAATTCCTAACCACCCTGAAACTGTCGAATTTGAAGAAGAACTGCTAGAAGAGCTTCTACCCAGCGTTATATATCCAGACTTTACATAGCCATATGTTCCATCATACAAAACATAATACCAATCTGATGAATCACAATCCCAAACTTTCACTGTAGACCCAGACGCAATAGAAGCAAGCTGCGTTGATGAGTCAGACATTTCTTTTCGCAACAACAGTGTACTGCCACTATCCACATTCACTGTACCCATTTCAAGTTCTGTATAACTCAACGCACTCCCCTCCGTCTCCCCACAAACGGAACAAGTCTTCGGTGCGGACAGGGTCGCCGCTACCCAAGTATAACCAGCGGCTTCGCCCTCGGTTTTACCGCAAACGCTGCACGTCTTCGGCTCGGTGCAAGTGGCTTCGATCCAATCGTGACCGGCAACTTCGCCCTCCGTCTCGCCGCATATACTGCACGTTTTCGGCTCTTCACAGGTGGCGTCTATCCAGTCGTGCCCAGTAGCTTCTTCTAAAATTTCCCCACAAACCGAACAATATCCATCTTCTGTACACATTGCCTCCACAACTGTATGCCCCAGCGCATTCCCCTGTGTCAGTCCGCAGCGGCTGCAAGTCTCCGGATCTGTACAAGTAGCTGCGAGAAAGTCGTGTCCCAGCGGATCGCCCTCTGTGTCACCACAGCGAGAACAGGTTTTCGGCTCGGTACAAGTCGCCTCCGCCCAAGAGTGAATACACAAAACGTGCATCAGGAACAAGATGAAAATAATCGCCGCTACGATAACAACGCTATCCACCACAGTTCCAATGATAAAAATTCGGCTCTGATGAAATGGAACATTTTCCGTTTCCTCCTCGCTCTTTTTTGGATTTTTCTTCCGACTCAGACGGCGTTTCTGATGTTTCTTCTACCACCTTTTCCTCCGCTTTTGCCGGTTCACTCTGCTTATGGCATGGCTTTTGCTTCTCTTCGATGGTCATCTCTTTCGGCTTGTTTGCAGTTTCCGTTTCTTGCATTGCCGTTTCGTTTGTTTTGGCGTTGGTTTCTGGTATTTTATTTTCTTCCATTTTTTAGCGTTCCTTTCTGCTTTTTAATAAACTTGTTGTGTTGTTGTATCAGTTGTACCATATGTATCATATGTTTCTGTATCGGTTGTTGTATCCGCAGTTGTTGTCTCGGCTGTGTCGTCTGTTTCGTCATCCAAAATCAAATTTTCCGCTAAAACGGTCATGGTGTCCAGAATCGGATAGAGTGCGTCCAGCATTGCCTCATAGGCGGCAGGTGCTAGGTGGATGCCGTCTCCGGCAGAATATTCTGATTTTAGGCTGTGATTGGAACTATCTTCCAAAACGCTGAATGCATCGAAAAACACCACATTCTCCAGTCCTAGCGATTCCACCATTTCTTCCAGTGCGCTGTTATATTCGTTCAACGCCGTAACCGTTGTAAACGTTTCGTCATACTCCACAGGCGTAATCGATGTAACCACAATATTCGTATTGGGGGAAACTACCAAAAGCTGTTCAATTTCCATGTGATACGTCTCCGTATAAGTTTCCGAGGAAATCATGTTGATGTCGTTCATGCCCATGGACATGAGTATATACGCCGGCTGCATGGCGGCGATAATATCAATGACGTCCATATCTTCCGTGCCGTTATAAGAATAGGTGTAGTCGTGGAGATTTCGAATGGCAGCATTGCCGGTAGCGAGTCCGTGTTCTGTGGGAATATAGCCGTAAAGATGGTAACCAGAGGCAATCGAATCGCCCATCACAACCAAATTATTCGCATAACAAGCATAGCGTTCTTCTTCGGACATGGCCGCCAAAAGGTTTTCGCCCATTGTATCTTCTGTGGTTTCTGCTGTTCCATTTGTCGTCTCTCCCGACGCTGCGGATACATCGCTTCCCGACTCCCCTATGGAAGTGGTCGCAGTTGCGGTGACTCCGGTCGCCACGGTAACATCCGCCGAAACAGTTTCCACACTGTTTCTGCTCCAATACTCACGGGCAGTCAAAATTACGGAAAACCCGATCACCAGTGCAATCAAAATTGCCAATAAAATATAAAAAATACGTGCCAGCGGCAATTCCTCCAACGAGAGACTCGTGCGACCGGTTCGCCCATAGGGTTCATAATAGTGGTCATTTCCTCCGTAGCGTAATTCTCTCGGATTCCGCTCATCGTCGTCGGGATCATCTGGATAGTCATAATCCAGATAATCGGCGGAGTCTGGAGGACTGTTAAAAAATTCCGTTCGGCGGTTCTTTTTTTGACGGTTCGTTACAAATGCGCCGCCACAAATCCTGTATTTTCCGAAAAACGACAACACCAATCACAAATATCATTTTCGGCAAATACAGCACAAAAGCTTTTACATTTTCCACATATTCGGAAAAATCTTTTTTCGGTGGTTTTGATGGTTGAATGGTCATAACATCCTCTTCTTTTCTTTCAAATTTTATATCGTGTTTATTTCCAAATTACAGCATTTTTGAATGCCTAAAAACACTGCATTTTTTTGCAGCGAATCAACATTTTTATTATAACACGTTTTTCCACATTTTTCAACAAAAAACCTATTCCTTTTTCCATCACAAATATCACGAAAAATTTGCATATTCTTTGTGATATTTTAGTGAAAAAGCAACATACAAAAAACCACCGTCCTTGCGTCCGGTGGCTCTTTTCCACAATTTCTACCGATTTTCCACAATCACTCGCCCATCAGCTTTACCATGACGGCTTTTTGTGCGTGCAGACGATTTTCTGCTTCCTCAAAAATTTCCTTTGCGTGTGCTTCAAATACCTTTTCGGTAATTTCCTCTTCCCGATGTGCTGGCAGACAGTGCAAAACCATTGCGTCAGAATGTGCAGCCGCCATCACATCATCTTTAATCTGATACCCTGCAAAAGCACGCTTTCTCGCTTCGATTTCGCTCTCCATCCCCATCGAAGACCACACGTCCGTAATCACAATGTCGGCATCCTGTGCTGCCTCCATGGGCTTGTTCGTCAAGGTAAATTTATCGCCGTATCCGCTGGCAAACGCCATCACCTGACCATCCGGATGATAACCGTCCGGACAAGCAATTGAAAAGGACATTCCCACTTTTAGACAGCCAATAATCAGCGAGTTTGCCATATTGTTCCCGTCGCCGATAAAGCATACCTTCAGTCCATCAAAGCTGCTTTTCACTTCCCGAATGGTCATGAGATCCGCCAAAATTTGGCAAGGATGACAGAAGTCCGTCAAGCCGTTAATCACCGGTATCGAACCGTATTTTGCGAGATCTTCCACTTCCTTTTGTTCGAACGTTCGAATCATAATGCCATCTAAGTAACGAGAAAGCACTCGAGCGGTATCCTGTACCGGTTCGCCTCTACCAATTTGTAAATCGTCCGAGGACAAAAACAAAGGATGTCCGCCCAATTGGTACATACCCGTTTCAAAGGATACACGGGTTCGGGTGGATGCCTTTTGGAATATCATGCCGAGAGATTTTCCTTTTAAATGAGGATGGGGAATGCCATGCTTTAGCTCATATTTCAGCTGATCCGCCAAATCTAAAATCTCCAAAATTTCTTCTGTCTCTAGGTCGAGCATTTTTAATAAATGTTTCATATTTTCCTCCTGTGGTTAAAACTTATTTTCTGGACAACACCTTTTCCAGAATCTCTACCCCACGATCGATTTCTGCTTCTGTAATCGTTAGTGGCGGCAAGAGCCGCACCTTTTCCTTTGCCGTCAACACGAGCAGTCCCTCTTCCAATGCCGCATTTGCCACATCCCCTGCTGTTTTGTCTGTTAGTCCAATACCAATCATCAATCCCAAGCCGCTAACAGAAGCAACACCGGAGAGCCGCTTCAATTTTTCACGCAAATATACTACTTTTTCCCGTACAGCATCCAAAAAGCCGTCCGCTGTCACCGTCTCCAACACTGCAAGACCGCCTACACAACAAACCGGATTTCCGCCGAACGTTGAACCGTGAGAACCTTTGTCGAGGACACCAGCGCATTTTTCATTTGCCAGACAAGCTCCCATCGGCAAGCCGCCGGCAATGCCCTTTGCAAGGGTTGTAACATCTGCGTGATGGTAGAACTGTTGTCCTGCTAAAAACGTACCAGTTCTTCCCACGCCGGTTTGCACTTCGTCTGCAATCACCAGAATGTCTTTTTCCGCACATACCGCATAGATTGCATCTACGAAATCTTGTTCCAGTGCATTTACGCCGCCTTCCCCCTGGATATATTCCAGCATCACCGCACAAACGGTATCGTCCAGTTTTGCGTTTAGGTCAGCGATATCATTAGCTTTCACAAAATCGAATCCCTCCACAAACGGGAAAAAGTAATTGTGAAATACGTCCTGTCCTGTGGCGGACAGGGTACAAAGGGTTCTGCCGTGGAAAGAATTTTCCAGCGTTAAAATTTTATGGCGTCCCTTTCCATATTTATCGAAACTGTACTTTCGAGCCAGCTTAATGGCACATTCGTTTGCTTCCGCACCACTGTTGCAGAAAAACACATTTTGATAGCCTGTCACAGCGCAGAGCCTAGCTGCAAAATCTGCCTGCACCTTGGTATAATACAAGTTCGAGGTGTGCTGCAAGGTGTGAACCTGTTTGCAGACCGCATCCGCCCAAGCCGCATTGCAATAGCCAAGGGAGGATGTACCGATTCCACTGCCAAAGTCGATATACGATTTTCCAGTTTCGTCCGTACAGAATTCCCCTGCACCGTGGTCGATTACCACGGGAAACCGTCCATACGTCCCCATGACGGACGCATTTAATTTTTCTTGTGTAGTCATTTTAACACTCCTTTTTTATTCACACTCGTAAGAATAAAATTGCCCAATTATTTTCCAAATAAATCACAAAATCAATCTGACAAAATATAGCATTTTTTCGCAGCCAGGATAATTATCGAATGGATAATTTTATTTTATAACTCACCGGAACTGCGTACCAATGCCCTCATTCGACAGGGTTTCAATCAAAATCGAGTGCGGCACTCTGCCGTCAATAATCGCAGTTTTCTTCACGCCACGGCGTACCGCCTCCACGCAGCAGTCAATCTTTGGAATCATGCCGCCGGAAATGATGCCCTTGCGCTTCAAAAACGGTACTTCGCTGACGTTGACAAACGGAATCAGCGTATCCGGATTATCTTTGTCACGGAGCAATCCCACAATATCCGTCATGAGAATTAAGTTTTCCGCCCGAAGCTGTGCTGCAATCCGTGCCGCAGCGGTATCGGCATTGACGTTATAGGTCTGTCCAAATTCGTCTGTCGCAACGGTCGCAATCACCGGCACATAACCACGGTCTAGTGCATCCAAAATCGGCTTTTCGTTGACCTTGACGATATCGCCTACATAGCCTAAGTCCTCACCGTTTGGTCCAAGCTTCCGCTGTGCTGTCAACATTTGTCCATCAATACCGCAAAGTCCCAGTGCTTTGCCCTTCGTCCTTGTCAGCAAATTCACCAGTTCCTTGTTGACTTTTCCCGCCAGAACCATTTTTACAATATTGACCGTTTCTTCGTCGGTATAACGCAATCCACCAATAAACTTTGATTCGATGTGCAGTCGTTTCAGCATATCACTGATTTCCGGACCGCCGCCATGCACCAAAACCACTTTTACGCCCACAAGCGACAGCAGTACAATGTCGTTCATGACGGCTTGTTTCAAATCTTTGTTTGTCATTGCGTTGCCGCCATATTTCACGACAACGATTTTGTTGTTATATTTTTGGATATACGGCAGCGCATCGACGAGAACCTGCGCCCGTATATTGTTGTTAATTTCACTCATGTTTTACATCCCTTTAGGTTCGATAATCGCTGTTGATTTTCACATAATCATATGTCAAATCACAGCCCCATGCCGTTGCCTTTGCTGTGCCGTCTGCTAAATCAACTTGAATTTGAATTTCATCCGCCTCTAACACTTTTTTTGCAGCTTCCTCCGAAAACGCCACACCTGCGCCATTTTCACAGACTTTGACACTACCGCCGCTCGATTCCAGCGTCACTGCTACGTGTTCCAGCGTAAACTCTGCCGGTGCATAGCCAATCGCACAGAGAATTCTGCCCCAGTTGGCGTCCTCACCGAACATGGCACACTTCAACAAATCCGATGCTATGACGCTTTTTGCAATCGCCAAAGCATCCTCCCAGGTCTTTCCGCCAGTGACATTACATTCCAACAGTTTTGTTGCGCCCTCACCATCTTTTGCCAGCATTTTGGTGATGTTCGACATGACAATAAAAAGTGCCTGACAAAATTTATCATATGCTTCGCCTTCGCCGTCAATTTCCACATTTTCTGCAAAACCATTTGCCAGAACGGCACAAGTATCATTTGTAGACTGGTCGCCATCGATATACAAACAATTATACGTCACCTTGACCACGCTGTCCAGTGCCTTTTGCAGCATTTCCGTCGAAATGGCGCAATCGGTGGTAATCACATTCAGTGTCGTCGCCATATTGGGACAAATCATACCGCTTCCTTTTCCCATGCCGCCGATGTGACAAATTTTGCCGTCTAATTGAAATTCCACTGCGACTTCTTTTTTGACGGTATCCGTTGTCATAATGGCAATCGCTGCTTTTTCGTTTCCATCGTAGGACAAACCCTGATACAGTGCATCTATATTTTTTTCCATCGGTTTGATTGGCATAATCTGTCCAATCACGCCGGTCTGCGCAATCAGAATTTCCGCAGCATCCACGCCGATTTTTTCCGCAGCAAGCTGACACATACGCTCTGATTTTTCAACGCCGTCTGCATTACAGGCGTTGGCGTTTTTGGAATTCAAGATCATCCCATGGGCAGTGCCGCCAGTCTGCTGCAAATGCCGCTTCGAAACAGTAACTGGTGCCGCCTGTACTTTGTTTTGCGTAAATACTGCCACCGCACGACAAATTTGATCCGATACGACGAGACACAAATCCGGCTTTTTGGTCGGATTTTCTTTAATCCCAGTATACAAGCCGTTAGCCCGAAAGCCTTTTGCCGCACAAACGCCGCCGTTTATATAAGAAAAACCCGCATATTGGATTTTTTTAATTTCTTTCATATTCCTTTTCCTCTATCGCAACTATCGCAATCCAGTTGTTTCGTCCAGTCCCAGCATCAGATTCATGCACTGCACCGCCGCACCGGACGCTCCCTTTCCGAGATTATCCAGACGGGAACAAAGCAAAATCTGGCTGTCGTTACCGAAAACAAATATTTCCATATCGTTGGTATCTCTTAAATCGTTACAGCTCAGCTTCATTTTGTCCATTTCTTTGATTGTACCAAGGGGCATAACATGAACAAAGCTTGCACCAGCATAATGTGCCGTAAACATCTCCTGTATTTGCTTCGGCGGCATCGGCTTTCCGGCAATATCCGCTTGTATCGGCACACAGACAAGCATTCCATTATAAAAATCATCTACAATTGGTGTGAACATCGGCTTTTTGGTAAGTCCCGAAATTTGCTGCATTTCCGGCAAATGCTTGTGATGATTTCCTAACCCATAAACACGGGGACTATACAGTTCCGGCACACGCTGCGGCGATTCGATTTCCGCAATCATTGCTTTTCCGCCGCCGCTATAGCCGGAAATGGCGAAGCACTGCACAGGATAATCCTTCGGCAGCCACCCGGATTGCACCATCGGATAAACTAAAGATGCAAATCCGCTAGCATAACACCCCGGCACTGCAACATGAGCGGACGTACCAATTTTTTCCCGATGCGCCCTAGATAACTCTGGAAAGCCATACGCCCAATCAGGATGGGTACGATGTGCCGTAGAAGCGTCGATAATCCGTACATCACAGTCGCCTGCGAGTGCGACCGCCTCTTTTGCGGCAACATCCGGCAGACAGAGAAATGTAATATCACTGGAAGCGATTGCTTTTCGTCTGGCGTCCGTATCCTTTCGGATTTCTTCCGGTAACGTAATCAGTTCGAGATCCCGTCTCGTTTCCAGCCGCTGCCGAATCCGCAAGCCTGTCGTACCTGCTTGCCCATCAATAAAAATTTTTGTAACCATCATACTTTCTCCTTTTTTAGGGGAGACAAGACCCCTCCACTTTCGTTCCAGTCACGACCTCGGGCACTTCCACAAGCTAAACGCGCAAGTCCCGACAATCACCACAATCGCCCAGATACGAGATACCGTAAGTCCCAGATCCAGAACCAGTCCGAACAAAATTTCTCCGCTAATCCAAAGAAAAGCCGCCAGAACACACAGTGCAATGAGAAATTTCCACTTACGTTTCTGAAACTCCCGTTTTTGTTTCTTTTTTGCCGCCACATTGGGATGTTTTACTTTTCCCATGTTATGATTCCGTCATATGCAGACACTGTTTGACTTGACGAAGTTGTCGATTCACAGCGTCCGGCGATGGTCCGCCTTGAGAAATTCTGCCACGCACGCAGGTTTCTAAGCTAATTGCCTGATAAACATCTGTATCAAACAGCGGCGTCAGTTTTTGATATTCCTCTAGTGGCAGCGTTTCCAGTGTCAAGCCGCTTTCAATGCACTGCGCCACGAGTGTTCCGGAGATTTTATAAGCGTCTCGGAACGGCATACCTTTTTTTACCAGATAATCTGCACAGTCGGTCGCATTGATAAATCCCTTTGCCGCTGCCGCACGCATATTTTCTTTGTTGACACGCATGGTTTCCAGCATCGGAATGAAGGTTTCCAAGCAGAGTTTTACATTGTCTACCGCATCAAAAATCGCTTCTTTGTCCTCCTGCATATCCTTGTTATATGCCAGTGGCAGCCCCTTCATCATGGTAAGCAACGTTTGTAAGTCGCCATACACTCTTGCGATCTTTCCACGAATGAGTTCTGTAATATCTGGATTTTTCTTTTGCGGCATAATAGACGAGCCGGTTGCAAAGGCATCATCCAGTTCAATAAATTTAAACTCCCATGAACACCACAAAATAATTTCCTCGGAAAAACGAGACAAATGCATCATAAGAATCGACAGCGTATTTGCGAGTTCTATGCAATAATCCCGATCGGACACACCATCCAGACTATTTTCCATCGGTGCATCAAATCCGAGCAACGCAGCAGTCTGTTCCCGATCGATGGGATAGGTCGTGCCAGCAAGCGCACCGCTGCCCAGCGGACACACATTCATCCGTTTTGCGGTATCATCCAGTCTGCCCAGATCTCGCAAGAACATCTGCACATATGCCAAAAGATGGTGTGCAAACGTCACCGGCTGCGCACGCTGCAAATGGGTATAACCCGGCATAACGGTTTCAGTGTGTTTTTCTGCCAGATACACAAGCGTCTTGCAAAGCGTTTCCGCTAAACTGTGAATTTCTGTAATTTCATCCCGTAAATACAGCCGCAAATCCAGTGCAACCTGATCGTTACGGGAACGAGCCGTATGGAGACGCTTTCCCACATCACCACAGCGTTTGGTCAGTTCCGCTTCGATGAACATATGAATATCTTCTGCGTTCGGGTCAAAGACGAGCTTTCCGCTGTCTAAATCTGCGAGAATCTTCTGCAGTCCGTCAATGATTTGTGCACTGTCCGCTTTAGCAATAATCCCACAGTCGCCGAGCATTGTTGCATGGACAATACTGCCCTGAATATCATGGCGATACATCCGTACATCAAAAGCAATCGAGGAGTTAAACGTATTGACGCCCTCGTCGATTTCTTTGGAGAATCTTCCTGCCCAAAGTGCCATATCGAATCATTCCTTTCTAAAAGCCAGAGATTAGAGAAGAGGTTAGATGAAAGCTCTCCTAACCTCTTCCCTCTCATTCTTTAAGCACGAATACTTACTTTCCCCGCTTCTGATCCAGCTTTGCCTTTACATGAATCGGCAGACCAAACAGGTTGATAAAGCCTTCGGCATCCTTCTGGTTATAAACTTCTTCTGCATCAAACGTAGCAACTTCTTCATCATATAGCGTATACGGCGAAGTCACACCTGCATTGATGATGTTACCCTTATAAAGCTTTAGCTTCACATCGCCGGTAACTGTCTTTTGGGTTTCGGTGACAAACGCCGACAGAGCTTCCCGCAGTGGTGTATACCACTGTCCATTGTAGACAATATCTGCAAATTTAATGCTGAGATATTGTTTTGTCCGTGCTGTTTCCTTATCCAGTGTGATCGTCTCTAATACGTCATGTGCATGATAGAGAATCGCACCGCCGGGCGTTTCATATACGCCTCTCGACTTCATGCCGACCAGACGGTTTTCGACCAGATCCGCCAGACCAATGCCATTTTCGCCGCCGAGCTGATTTAACTTCTCCACCAGCTCTACTGCGCCGAGCGTTTCGCCGTCAACGGCAGTGGAAATACCCTTTTCAAAGTGAATGGTCACATAAGTGGGCTTGTCGGGAGCTTGAATCGGCGATACGCCGAGTTCCAGAAAACCTTCCTTTTCGTACTGCGGTTCATTTGCAGGGTCTTCCAAATCCAGTCCCTCATGAGACAAATGCCACAAGTTTTTATCCTTAGAATAGTTGGTTTCCCGATTGATCTTCAGTGGAATATCATGTGCCTCTGCATACTCGATTTCCTCTTCCCGACTCTTAATGCTCCACTCTCTCCAAGGTGCAATAATCTTCATATCCGGTGCATACGCCTTGATGGCAAGCTCAAACCGCACCTGATCATTGCCCTTTCCAGTTGCACCATGGCAAATGGCGTCTGCGCCCTCTTCCAGTGCAATTTCAGCAAGCCGTTTCCCGATAATCGGTCGTGCAAAGGACGTGCCGAGCAAATAGCGATTCTCATAGATTGCACCAGCCTGTACCGTCGGGAAAATATAATCTTCCACAAACGTTTTCTTTAAGTCCAGCACAATCAGCTTCGATGCTCCAGTTTTCTTTGCCTTTTCTTCCAATCCATCCAGTTCCGTCCCCTGTCCCACGTCCGCAGAAACAGCAATAACTTCACAGTTGTCATAGTTTTCTTTCAGCCACGGAATAATAATCGAAGTATCCAGACCGCCGGAATATGCTAAAATCACCTTTTTAATGCTTCCCATTGTATTTTCCTCCGTTGTGTATACAAAAATTATGCATATTATGCAATTTATACAGCGAATATGCTGTCTGAAATTTCACGACTTTTTTTTCATAAAAACAGCCGTTTGAAATTTACACTGTTTTTATGATACATCATTTTTTTTTGCTTGTCAAGGGCTTTTTCAGATTTTGATTCATTTTTTCGGAATATTTTTTTCGTTGTGATTTTTGATAAAAAGAAAACACCGAAATTTCCCGTGATTTCGAGCAATTCTAGTGTAAAAATTCGTGTTATTTTATAAAATTATTTTCTTATTGTGTATCGATCGGTACAATTCTGACAATTTTTCAAAAAATCGCTTCTATTTTCTCAAGGTCTCAAGCCTGTACAGGAAAAAGGAACGGGAAGAATGAATATTTATACATTTTTATTGTATATTATCATTTTCTTGCACCTTCCGATTGGTCGATGCACGTAGCTCGAGCTGAAAATCAAGCTGCATAATCTTTGGCGTGCTATCCCGTTTTTGAATCAATCCATAAATCAGCCGTGCCGCTTCTCTGCCCATAGTGACATAATGAAAGTGTGCCGTAGTCAGCGGTACGGCAGTAATCCGTCCAATTTTGGAATCGCCGATGCCGCAAATCATCATGTCCTTCGGAATTTTCATTCCGATTTCCAAGCAGTATTGCATTGCACCAGCGGCAATACTGTCCGTCGCACAAAACAGGCTGTCCGGCGTCATGGCAAACGAGAGGATATGCTTCGCCATTTTATAGCCGGATTCAATGGAAAATGCCGCTACCGCCGTATGCTCCACCGGTATTTCAATTTCCGCCTCCTCCAGTGCTTTCATAAAACCATCCCGCCGTGCCTTTCCGGCAGCTCTGTCTTCCGTCGTAACACCGATATATCCGGGAAACTGAGAACCATTTTCTATCATATGCTTCGTCAGAGCATAGGCAGCACCCATATCATCATGACAAACACAATGATATCCCTTAAAATTTTGTCCGACAATCACCACGGGAATACGTATCTTTTGTATCATCTCCTGATGCTGTTCCGTGAACACGCTGGCAAGAAGAATAACGCCGTCTACACGATTTTGACGGAACAGGTCGAGATATTCAATTTCCTTGTAAAAATTTCCGCCTGTATGTGCAAGAAAAACTTCATAACCCTTTTTGTTCAAAAATTCCGTGATGCCCTCCATAATCTTTGCGGCACTCTCACTGGAGAGTTTCGGGAGAATGACACCAATCATATGCGTGGCACGAGGGCGTATACTTTGCGTCGTAGCAGTGGGACTATAGCCGATTTCCGCAATTGCTTTTTTGATTTTTTCTTTTTTATCATCTGCAAGATAACCACCGTTAAAATAGCGACTGACAGCAGACTTGGAAACGCCTGCGCATTTTGCAAATTCCGTAATATTCATGATTGATTCACCTTTTGTTGTGCATTTTTTATTTCATTTGTTCATATTTCGAATTGCAATCGGATCAATTCGTACGATAAAACCATTTCATAATTATTATATCACACTGTTTCACAAATTGCAAGCATATTTTCATTTTTTTTTGGCAAACAACCCTATTTATCATCCACTAAAAATCCCCTGCTGGACAAATTTATTTTTTTATTGTATAATAGTGCTGTCTAAAATCTATCCCAAAATCCATATTCTACTTGAAATGAGGTCGATTTTCTATGCTCCCAATGCAATGCGCCCATGCGATTCTCGACGCCGTCCACGGAAAAGAGAATGTCCGTTCCGTCATCCACTGTGCCACACGACTGCGACTGGAACTGTATGATGTACAACAGATCGATCGGAAAAGACTCGAACAAATCGACGGTGTCAAGGGCATTTCTCTCGTGAACAATCGGCTGCAAATTGTCATTGGCACAGGTATCGTTCTCAAGGTCTATGATGCGCTCGTCACACTTGCCGATCTGTCCACAGAGGATTTCGCTTCTCCATCTGACCGTCCGTCTGTTCTATCCAAAACACCTTGGTATCGTCGCCTCATGCAGATGATCGGAGATATTTTTATTCCGCTGATTCCCATTATCGTTGCAACGGGTCTGCTCATGGGAATTTTAGACGGTCTGCCTGAAATTTTCCCCTCCATCAAAGAGAGCGGCAGTTTCACAATCATTCACCTGTTTAGTAACGCCACCTTTATGTTTTTCCCGATTCTCATCGGATTCAGTTCCGCTAAAGTCTTTGGTGGAACGCCCTATCTGGGGGCAATCATCGGCATCATTATGGTACACCCAAATCTGGTGGACGCATGGGCGGCTTATACAATGGAAACGATTCCCACGGCTTCTGTCTGGTTCGGATTATATGAAATCGATCTCGTTGGCTATCAAGGATCTGTCATACCTGTGATCATCGTCGTCTGATTTATGAGCAAGCTGGAAAAATTTCTGCACAGAGTTATCCCTAATATGTTGGATTTATTTGTCACGCCTTTGACCACGATTCTGATTACCGGCTATTTTTCTCTGACGATTTTCGGTCCTATTTTCGGCTTCTTCGAAACTCGTCTCATTACAGGCGTTCAGTTTCTCCTCTCCATTCCCTTTGGCATTGGTTCTGCCATTTGCGGCGTGTTTTATGCGCCTATAGTTGTTGTAGATGTGCAGCATATGTACCATGCACTAGAAGCAAGTTTGCTCGGTGCCACGGGAGAAAACGCCTATATGCCCATTGCTTCCGCTGCAAATGTGGCACAGGGTGCAGCTGCGTTGGCTTACGGCATACGCAATAAAGATAAAAAGCTCCGCTCCATCGCTTTTCCCGCATCCATGTCTGCTTTTTTGGGCATTACAGAGCCTGCAATTTTCGGCGTCAATCTGCGCTTCTGGCGACCGTTTCTCGCAGGCATTCTCGGTGGAGCGGCTGGAGGACTGGTCAGCGGTATTTCTCACATCACTTCCAACGCCTACGGCGTCACGGGCATTTTCGGTATCCTGATTACGACGGATCATTCCTTATCCTATTTGTTGATGATGGCAGTGTCGTTTCTCACGGCATTCCTCCTGACACTGCTGTTCTGCCGCAATTGCCCGAAAGACCTCTTTGAAAACGACGCCAAAACACCCGACCTCATCGTCGCCGCACTACTTTCGGGAACGCTAATTCCGCTGGAAAACGTCTCCGACGAGATTTTCGCCAAAGGGACACTTGGAAAAGGTATCGCAATTCTTCCCACTTCCAGCCACGTTCTCGCTCCTGCGGACGGCGTAGTGACAACGCTATCGCCGACTGCCCACGCCATTGGACTCACGCTGAACAGCGGTATCGAAATCCTCATTCACATTGGCGTTGACACGGAGCAGCTGCATGAAATGGGATTTGCACCGCTGGTACAAGAGGGCGAAACGGTATCGCTTGGTCAATCGCTTCTGTTATTTGATCCCACGTAGCTGAAGAAAAAAGGATACAATACGACGACTCTGATTTTAATCACCAATACGGATACATATCAAACCATTACACCATCCAGACAAAACAAAATTCATGCTTTAGACACACTCATAACCATAGAAAAATAGCCATTTCAAAATGTATATTGCGCTGTTTTTTCCTCATAATAAAGAAAAGCCTTGTGCGCTTTCTGGAAATTTTAAAATCGAAAAAGGAGTTTTTATGAAAAATTTTTCCTACACCATCACCGACCCCGTCGGCGTTCACGCCCGACCTGCGGGGATGCTCGTCAAAGCGGCAAAGCCGTTTTCCGCCGCGATCACCCTCACCTGTGACAAATCTGGAAAAACGGCAAACGCCAAAAATATCCTACAGGTCATGTCCCTCGGACTGCAATCCGGAGACAGCGTTTCACTCACGATTGACGGCACAGATGAATCAAACGCCGCTGCCGCCATACAAGCTTTCTTTGAGGAGAATTTGTAATATGAAAACATTCCAAGGAATCGGCGTCTACAGTGCAATTGCCATTGGAAAAGCGACAAAGTATGTCCAAAAAGTCACCGTCCGGCGTACTGCCATTCCGCCTAACGAAATCCAAGCGGAACTGGAAAAATTAAAAACCGCCAGAGCGGCGGCGTGTGCGGAGCTTACACAAATCTATCAGACGGCTTTGCAGGAAATTGGACAGGAACAGGCGGAAATTTTTGAAATCCACCGCATGATGCTGGAGGACGAAGACTATAACAACACCATTTCCCGTATCATCGAAAATGAAGAACTTTGTGCGGCGTACGCCGTCGCCGTCACAGGAGAACGCTTCGCCGCCCAATTTTCCGCCTTGGAGGATAAGCTTCTGCAAGCCCGTTCCGCTGACGTAGAAGATGTCTCCAACCGCCTCATTCGACACCTGACAGCCGAAAACACTGCCATCCCAATTGGAACTGGCGGTGAAAAATCGATTCTCTGTGCAGACGATTTTTCACCCAGTGAGACGGTGATGCTGGACAAAAATCAAGTTCTGGCGTTCGTCACCGTCTACGGTTCCCGAAATTCCCACACTTCTATCCTCGCCCGTTCACGCAATATCCCGGTAGTTATCGGCGTGGGAAGCGAATTTCTAGACAGCATCACAATCGGAGAACTGCTGATTGTGGATGGACATCGTGGAATCGTCATTCTCTCGCCGGATGACACGACACTGGAACAATATCAATAAGTACAACAGGCGGACAGCCTCAGACAACAATAGCTGTTCACACTGCGTGAAAAAGAAAATATCACGAAAAGCGGCAGGAAAATCGAAATCCACGGGAATATCGACAGCCTAGATGAAGTGGATGCGGTACTGGAATCGGATGCGGGCGGCATCGGACTCTTCCGCAGCGAATTCCTCTATCTGGGAAGAAATCAGCTTCCCACAGAGGAGGAGCAATTCCACACCTATCAACAAATCCTGAAGCGCATGGGCGAAAAGCGTGTGATTCTTCGCACGCTGGACATCGGCTCTGACAAACAGGCGGACTATCTCCACCTAGAAAAAGAGGTCAATCCTGCAATGGGACTGCGTGCCATCCGCCTTTGTTTCCAGCGACCGGATTTGTTCCGTACCCAGCTTCGTGCAATCTATCGGGCGTCGATTTATGGAAATTTGGGAATCCTGTTTCCAATGATCACGAGTTTATGGGAACTGGAAAAAGTTTTCCGCATTTGCGGCGAAGTAAAAGAGAAACTCCAAACGCAATCCATGCCCTTTCGAGCAGATGTTCCCGTGGGTATCATGATTGAGACGCCTGCGGCGGCTCTCATCAGCGACTGCCTTGTGAAACACGTGAATTTTTTTAGCGTGGGAACGAACGATTTGACGCAGTATACGCTGGCGTGTGATCGACAAAACGAACAATTAGAGCGATACTGTGACGCCCATCACGAAGCGATTCTACGACTCATTGAGATGACAGCGACGGCAGCACACAAGCATAACGTATGGATTGGAATTTGCGGGGAACTCGCTGCGGATAAGGAGATGACGGCGTGGTTTTTGGATCACGGTATCGATGAGCTTTCCGTCTCGCCAAACAACGTGTTGGAACTGCGTGCGTACGTACGGCAGCTGGACAAATGATGTTAAAAACGAATCTGATTATTTCAGATGGAATAAAAAGATTTTTGTGTATATGCTTATTGGAAATAACCGGCTGTGCTTTCGGGTGCAGCCGGTTTTATTTTCTAAACACAAACAAATACTCATGAGCTATCAGCAGAAAGTTGTATTTTATGCTATTTGTTTTCCAATAACCTGTCGCACGACAGTTGTGCTGTTCCTTGATGATAAGCTCTTTGAGGGTAACTACATCTTCAATTTCAGATACTACTCCATGTGAGATTATATCAATTTTTCCTTGAAATGGAATTTGTGAAATAAGGATATTGCAACCTACCCAGCCTGCTCTCTTGGCTGTAGGTAATAAAGGCTTACGCTTTTCTATGATTGATGGGACAAAAAAGAACTTTGGTATAACATACAAATCTGTAATCTCAAAGCTTGATGTATATTTTAAGATAAACAAATCAGAATTATCAGTGCTTGTAATCCTTTCAATCATAGTGCCGTATGCACCATCACTTATTTTTTTGCCTATTTTACCTTTTTTACTTTTAAGCTCAAAGGTTTCTCCGCATCTCTTACATTTACATTCAAAATCTGCAACAGGCTTGTTATTATCAAGCTTATGTATATGTGGCTGTCCACAGCAAGGGCAAAATATATTATCTGCCACCTAGCTTTCACTCATAATCCTAACCTTCTGAGTAGCACTTTTATATCCACTCGCTAGCTGTTCATTAAAATTAAAGTTCATCAAAACTCATACCACTTCGTACAATCGTTATTTTCAAGGCATTGTCCGCACATTTGTTTACAAACAAGATTTCCCTGTGCGAGAACAAATTCTCCGTCTATATATTTTTTTCAGCTATTTCCAATGCACTTTCCATATCATCTGCTTCAACTAAGAAATCCTCTGAAATCATTTCTTCTATTGTTATTTTGTATTTCATAATTGCCTCCCTTGCTATTAAACAACATAATCTCCACATTTTTCAACAGACCGCTAATCAGACGAATACTAACCTCATCACAGATAGATGGTTTTTTATATGCTCCCATAGGAACATTATACAGTCCCTTGCTGTTTACTCTGTAAAGTCCGTTAAAACAAGTCTTGTTGAGAAATATAAATAGAGCAGCTTTTTCGTTAAGAGAATCGTTATTGCCAATCAACTCGTTAAAACGTTCTCTTTGCTTATAATAATATTCCTTTCGCTCGTCTTCGTTCATCATCCAAAATTCATTTTGCATCTCGCTAAGTCTATCAACAAGTTTATCTACATTATCACGAACTTGCACGTAAGCGTTAGTAAGTTCGGCATTTACATCATTTATCAGCACCTCTTTAGGCTGAAAATTAGCAAGTACATCAAGCAAAACAGCTCCGCCACCAACAAAAGGCTCACAGTAACGTTCTATGGTATCAGGGTACTTCTTTCTTATCTCACCAAGCAGCTGACTTTTTCCGCCAGCCCATTTTACGAAGGGCTTTACGGTCTTAAATTTCATCTAACTTCCTCCAAGTAATTACTTTTACTTTCTTATTATACTACACAATTCCGAAAAGATCAATAGGTATGAAACTTTTGCAAAAATTTTATTCTCCATGTTCTGATACGTTGAAATTTGACAACATCCCTTAAAATGTGCTATACTGTCACTGTCGGCTTCTTCCGAAAGGAATGAGGTGAGGTCATTGCTATACTACATCTTATCGCTCGCAATATCTGTTGGAGTAGAATTAGCGTTATACGCCTTCTACAAATGGCTTAACAGATAAAAGCCGACACTCCTAAAGCCTATGCCTTTTTATAAGGCAAAATCCCCCAGAGCTGCAACTCTGGGGGATTTCTTTTTTTTTGTAGTGAAGCCATCGCTACTACATCTTGCTCTTATTGTTCTCATTATACCACGTCTGAAACGCACTGTCAAGCCTTTTTTGAAAAAAATTCCCCATATCCCGACGCATCAAAATTTGACAACATCCCCTAAAATATGTTACAATGCCAATGTCGGTCTCTTCCGCAGGGAGGAGGTGGAAATCGTGAATTACATAATCAACTTCGTAATTTCTGTTATAGCTCGTCTGGTTAGTGATCAGATTAGCAAGTAGCTTGACAGAAAGTAAGTACCGACAAAGCCCCAAAAAAAGAACTCCCCAGAGTGCCAGCTCTGGGGAGTTCGCTTGTGTGTCATCGTACACATAATCAACTTCGTGGTTATTTGTATTATACCACATCTACAGCCCCTTGTCAAGCCTTTTATCAAAAATTTTATTCCCCATATTCTGATACGTTGAAATTTGACAAAATATCTTAAGATATGCTATACTATCACTGTTGTGGGTAGTGTAGTCGGTTACTACATAACTAAGTGGATTGACAGAGGATAATCGCACCGACAAATTCCAAAAAAACCCTCCGGGAGTAGCAGCTCCTGGGGAGTTCGCTTGTGTGTCGCATGGACATTATCAATCTTGTGGTTACTTGTATTATACCACGTCTACAGCCCCTTGTCAAGCCTTTTATCAAAAAATTTTATTCTCCATGTTCTGATACGTTGAAATTTGACAAAATATCTTAAGATATGCTATACTATCACTGTCGGTCTCTTCCGAAAGGGAGGAGGTGGAAATCATGAATTACATCATAAACTTCGTTGTCTCTGTTATGGCAAGGCTAGTTAGTGACTAGCTGAGCAAGTGGTTTGACAGGGACTAACCTGTACCGACCAAACCCAAAAAAAATCCCCCGAGAGTTGCCGCTCTCAGGGGATTCACTTGTGTGTCATCATGCGACATCATAAACTTCGTGATTACTTGTATTATACCACGTCTGAAACATCTTGTCAAGCCATTTTGCAAAAATTTTTATTCTCCCACCAGTTCTCGATACATTCTCATAAACTTCGCCATACACTCGCTTTCTCACACAATAAAATCCCCAAAACTGGCGTAAATACGTCATTTTTAGGGATATACTCTGGTGACCCGTACGGGAATTGAACCCATGATTCCGCCGTGAAAGGGCAGTGTCTTAACCTCTTGACCAACGGGCCGGAATGGTAGCGGCAGCAGGATTCGAACCAGCGACCAATCGGGTATGAACCGAGTACTCTAACCAACTGAGCTATGCCGCCACATCGAAAATTGCAGTCAAAAATACGCTCTACCGCATTTCCTGCGACTTGTTTAGTATACTACATTTTCGGTCAATTGTCAAGCTCTTTTTTAGAATTTGTATCCTTGCACAAATAAAATACAATTTTCTTCTGCTGATTGCGTAAAATTATACAAATTTGTGAACCATTTCCTATGAATCCTTCTGTTTCGAAGGAAAAATCGCCGCAGCGACGACACCAAACACCATTGCTGCCGTTATGCCGCCAGAAGAAGCCGTTAAGCCACCCATAAAAATACCAAGGATTCCCTTTTCATCCACTGCCTCCTTGACGCCCTCCGCCAGAAGATTACCAAAACCAGTCAGCGGAATATTTTTCCAAGATTTCGACTTCGGTGCCGTTTGCTTTTGCATGGTCTGATATAAATCACGACTAATTTTCATAGCATTGCTCCTTTTTAGAAATTCGAGATTAAAATTTAAGAAGTTAGATTTGATACCTCCCTAAAAGGGCACCCTGAGTGCGATGAAGAAATGCCCTTGGGATGCGACCGAAGTAGTCCCCGTAGGGGAGGAGATGTCAGCGAAGCTGACAGAGAGGTTGTTTCGACGAAAACCGAAACGTTGTCCCATCTAAAAATCACCAAGAAAACGCTAGTTCACTGCTCGGTTCGACCTCTCCACCAGCCTTACGGCTGGTCCCCATCCCCTTTCGGGGGAGGCATGGTATAGGCGCCGTGTATTAGTATTTGAGATATCATTGAAATCATACAAACAAAAAACAAAAAGGACATTTGATTTCTCAAATGCCCTTAAATTCAAATCAATTATCACATCTTCATTGATTTATGCAACTGGCATTGCTGTCAGGTTACAAATCAAATACTGCATAATTACCGTAATATCTGTGGTATCCAACACGTTATCCAGCTGACAATCTGCGTTTGCCAATTGCCGCTGATTGAGCAGCTCATACCCATTCAAATACCGCTGCAACATCACTGCATCTGCAACATCAACCGTTCCATCTCCGTTTACATCGCCATAGAGGTCGGCATAAAGCGGATCAGACACACCCTCTACCTCGACGCTGGACACAACCGTTGCTTCGGTCGTAGTCGTCGTTGTAGTCGTGGTTGTGGTAGACGTGGTTGTCGTTTCAGCAGTGGTCGTAGTAGTCGTAACTTCTGTGGTCGTCTCCACGGTAGTTTCCTCGGTCGTTGTTTCAACAGCTTCCGTGGTTGTCGTAGTCATTTCCGCAGTTGTTGTGACTTCGGTAGTCGTTGTCTCTTCCGATTCATCCTCTGAAACAACATTGATATAATCCATAGATACATAACCGGTTACTTCACCATAAGTCACCTTTGCCCAGCTGCCGTTTCCAGAGAGAACCTCCAAGGTTTCTCCTGATTCAGCAATTGCCACAACCGCTGCACTCGTGTCCGGTGCAAGGCGAATGTTCAAGGACGAGGCATCAACCGTGTATGTGCCGGCGTAGCTCTCTGAAAAATTAGACGGTGTTTCTGCAAGTTCTTCGGTGTCTGTTTCCGTCGTTTCTATTGCTTGGGTTTCCGTGGTTTCATCCTCTGCCGCAGCAGTGGTGGTCACGGCTTCCGTGGTAGTCGTCGTACTCGAAGAGACGCTGCTCCAATTCAGTGACGACAACGTAGAATAGGCGGAATTCAGTCTTGCGGTATAATATCCGGAGCTATTGCTGCTGTCGGCGAGTGCTGCGTTGTGGATGACGTCCAAGGTGATGGCACTGACGCTCCCCACGCTGCTGCTTGCTGCCGTAACAATTCGTGCAGCAATACCGCTTCCACGATTATAGAGATCCGCATAATATACCAATGCACAAGAATCGGTAAGGCCCTTGTTTTGTCCCACTTCTATGTATCCCTGTACGTCAGAATAAGCCAGACTGTCCTGTGTCGAAACGCCGACACTGGTCGTCAACAGGCTGGACGCCGCAGACGCCTCAGAAGAAGAGAAAGTTCTGGAGCCCCAACTGGACGAGGTCATTACATCGTTGTAAAATGTAGTGCCAAGGATACTTTTTGCTGTTGCAGTATCTGCGTTTGCCACGGAACGCATCAGCTCCAGCGCACGATTTGCGTGCCACTGTAAAATACCAATGCTTACTGCGCCATTGTCGTTTGCGTTAATCGATCCATAGCTGCCCTCATTTTTCGTGATGATTTGTACAGCTACCGTCGTCATCTCGCTCAGCGACGCTGCCGAAGCAGCTACCGGACTGGATATCGCAGAAAATACAATCGTCAAAAAAGTAAGACAAGACAATACGACTGCCATGAGTTTTTTTCGCATACTGATTGCTCCTTTTGGTGCGTGTGTAAAGACCTGTCCATCCAGCGAACAAGCCTCACACAGGATGGGATGGCACACCGTGTAAAATCGCCTAGGGCGATCCTTGTGCGGTGACACCATAGGGATTCGTTTGCACTGTAGCAGTCGCTACATTGCAGTACGGCAAAAAAATCTGTCACTGCAATGCGTGAAGACCTGATGGAACTGTGTGCAGTATTCCACAAGCCTCCATTATCATAAGTACACATGCCTGTCCGGTCTCTTTCGGACTTTCGCCCCAGAGATTGATGTGCCGTAAAAGCATTGCACAGCTGCACCCGTTTTAAAAGGCAGATTTCTCCGCCCACGGCAGCAGCTTTTGCAGATATGCACCACGCAAGCAAACATCACGGTGCGAGAAATCCGAATGCCCTTTGCGGATACATTTCCGTACGATTTTCATTATATCACAGATGTAACCATTTTGCAAGACTTTTTTCAGCGTCTTGTCCCATCTTCTATGATTTTATACATATCACACAAAAATTATGACTGTTATTTTATTCACTCTACACAAAATCACTTGTCATTTTTTGTAATAATAATGACAATTTGGGGTGAAAAAAAGACAAAAAAGCGGCACAGGAAACTGATACCGCCGTGTCATGTTGTTTGATTTTAATCTTCTAGTATTTTTCCTATCGTGCCACCGTAATGGGTTTCCACATTCCCGAACGTATCCTGCGTCACAAGTGCACAGTCGTCGGTGATGTCCATCACTGCCACTTTTTTTACTGTGCCGTTAGTTTCCACCCACTCCACACGCTTTCCGATCAAACAGGAACGCTGGCGATATTCCGCCAAAAAGCGACGTTCCGTCATTTCAGAAATCAGCTGTTCCATCTCGTATAAAATCGCAGCCAAAAGTGCACACCGCTGTACGTGACAATCCGACACCTCTTCTTCTATAGATGACACCGTCGACCGCAGTCCCTGCGGCATCGTCTCTTCTGTATTCCGAACGTTAATGCCGATTCCCACAATGGCATAAGACATCGTGACAGACTCCAAGCTCAGTTCGCCCTCCGTCAGAATACCGCAGATTTTCTTACCGTTTAAATATACGTCATTTACCCATTTGATTTGGGTGTGTGTATGATATAGCTTATCGATGGCACGAGACGTCGCTACAGCGGCACACGCCGTCAGCACAGAGGCATCCTGCAATTGAAAATCCTGATTCACAATCACGGAAAAATAGAGTCCACACCCACCCGGGGAATAAAACCGTTTTCCCTGTCTGCCTCTGCCTGCAACCTGTTCATTCGACACCACCACTGTACCTCGTATCGTCCCCTGCTGCAAAAGATTGCGGCAATAGTCGTTGGTGGAATCCATAATTTCTTTCACAATCAGTATATTTCCCAGATATTTCGTGTGCAAATATTTTCTGATGTCTTCTTCTGTCAACAAATCTGCCGCCTGTACCATACGATAGCCGACGCTTTTCTTACTTTCCACCGGAAAGCCCTGTTTTTCCAATTCTTGAATTGCCTTCCAAACGGCATTTCTGCTGACGCCTAAAGTTCTCGCTAGTGCCGCTCCAGAAAAATATTCTCCGCTCGATTCCAGTAAAATATGCTTTACCTGTGTTTTTACACTCATCTTTTTTACCATCCTAATTTTATCTGTTTATTCTTTTCTATCCATTTATTTATCGCTGTCCAAATAATGCCAGCATCCTTTCAAATATACACAGCCGGAAATCACCGTCAATCCTGTAGAAATCCAAATCAGTCCCCCTAAAATCCACATTTTCACAAAGTCCGGCACAGCGACAGAAAAGTCCCCCACCAGCAACAGATAGAAAAGGATTCCCACAATAGTCACCATCGTAAACGCCGTCTTTAGCTTTCCCAAAATTCCCGCAGCAATGACGACGCCTTGCTGTGCCGACAAAAGACGTAAACCGGATACCATAAATTCCCGTGCGATGATAATCATCAGCGGAATCGCCGACATTTGAATTTCATCCAGTTCCACAAAGGCAGTCAGCGCAGTAATGACCAGCACCTTATCCGCCAAGGGATCGAGAAATTTTCCAAAATTCGTGACGAGATTTCGAGATCGAGCGATTTTCCCGTCCAGCATATCTGTCAGAGATGCCGCCGCAAAGACGATCAATGCCCACAAAAAATGGAAGAAAATGGCACGCACATAGAGAAACACCAGAAACACCGGTATCAAACATACACGCAATAGCGTCAGTTTATTGGGCAGATTCATGCTTCTACCTCCTCCGCTAACAAATCATAATCCAGCGTATCGAAAACTTCGACTGTGATATATTGCCCCAGTCGCAGACGATTTTCACTCTTGATGAAAATTTTTCCGTCAATGTCCGGCGCATCCGCCGCAGTTCTGCCGAAATAACATCCCGCATAGCGGTCATATCCCTCAATCACTGCCGTCAGGCGGCTGCCGATTTTTGCTGCATTTTTTTCTGCATTGACTTCCTGCTGCTGTTCCATGATAATATCCGCCCGATGCTGCCGCACGTCCTCATCAATCTGGTCTTCAAATTCCGCTGCCCTTGTCCCCTCCTCCTCAGAGTAGGCAAAGCAGCCTAAGTGGTCGAATTGCATCTCCTGTACAAAGTCGCCAAGGCGGTTGAACTGTTCCTTTGTCTCACCGGGAAAGCCGGTAATTAAGGTCGTGCGCAAAGTAATATTCGGCACCTTTTCCCGAATGTGCCCGATGATCCGCCGCAGTTCCTGCTCATCCCCGGGACGGTTCATGCGCTTCAGAATCTCCCCGTCACAGTGTTGTATTGGCAAATCGAGATACGGCACCATATGCGGCTCTTCCACAAAGATGTCCAAGAGCTTGTCCGTAATCCGCTCCGGATAGCAATATAACACCCGCACCCAGCGAATGCCCTCGATATGACATAGCTCTCGCAGCAGCTCCGGCAAACGGGATTCTCCGTATAAATCCGTACCGTACTGGGTGGTGTCCTGTGCAATGACATTCAATTCCGTCACATGATGGGACGCCAGCCAGCGTGCCTCGTCGAGGACGTTCTCCAACGGTACGCTGCGATAAGGACCCCGAATCGCAGGAATGGCACAATAGGTACAGCAGTTGGAACACCCTTCCGCAATTTTTAAATAAGCAAAAAACAGCAGCGTGGTAACAATTCGGTCGCCTTTCATTTCAGCATCTGCTTTCTTGCCGAAGCGTACCACTCGCTCCCCAGCAAGCACATGGTCGAGAATATCCACAATATCCCGATTGTCACCAATGCCGATAACGGCGTCCGCCTCTTCAAACAAATCCGCCGCCTCCTGCTGATACCGCTCTGTCAAACATCCTGTGAGGATGATTTTCTTTAACGTCCCCTCTTTTTTCAATGCCTCTAGTTCTAATATGGTTTCAATGGCTTCTTCCTTGGCGGATTGAATAAATCCACAGGTATTCACAATCGCAATCTCCGCTTCCCCCGGCTCCGTCACCAGCTGATAGCCATGCTGTTTCAGTTTTGCCAGCATCCGTTCCGAATCCACCAGATTTTTTGAACATCCTAAAGACACCATTCCTACTTTGATTGGCATATTTCTTACTCCTTTTCTTGTTCCTCTAGATATGTCTTTACTGCACGGTTCACTTCTCCAAAAGAATACCCCTGGCGCACCAGTGCCGCCTTTCCCTTTTCGATTTGTTGTCGATCGGAAGCGTCTGCGAAATATTTCGCATACTTTTCAGCCACACGCTCCGCCAGAATTTCCAGTGTCCGCTCCGCAAACGGTTCCAACGCCTCATCAATTTGTGCATCCAGCAGCTCCCGCCTCCGCATCTCCTGTTTTGCCCGTCGAAACCCATACCCTTTCACTATAATATATCGATATGCCAGCTGTTCCGCATAGCGGTGATCGTTAATCAGTCCCTGTTTCGCCAGCCGATTCACCACTGCAAAACAAACTGCCGATGGATATGTTTTCTCCAGTTTGTGGTACATTTCCTGATAACTATATCCCCGATAGTCGAGCAGATAACACGCCCGACTGTACGCCTTTCGACAAAGCTCCGCATTGCAGATCCGTTCCCATTCCTGTTCAGAAATTTCCATTTCCTTTTGTAGCGAAAACTTTTCCACAACGGATACATTTAAAAAATATAACGTTTCTTCATCGTCGAAGGCAATCTTCCATGTATTCCTTTTATAGGGCGAAAGTGTTGTAATTCGCATCGATTATGTCGGATCAAATTCTTCAAAATCGTCCTCGGCGTTCACTTCCAGCTCAGACGGATCTGGCAGTGATTCATACAGTCCCGATTTCTCCGTCGTCTCAAATGGTTCTGCATTTTGTGCAATGCTTCCATTTGTTTCCTGTTCCGCCACCTGTTCTGCTGCAAGTTCCAATGCGCTCTTTTTCTTCTTCGGAGAACTGTTGGCATATAGGGTATCCTTCTGTTCCATAACCTGCTTTTGGATTTCTTCACGCAGTTCTGTGTTTTCTTCGAGAAGAATCTTTACATTATCTCGTCCCTGTCCCAGTTTGTTTTCTCCATAGCTAAACCAAGAGCCGGACTTCTTAATAATTTTCAGTTCTGTTGCCACGTCCACCAGTTCGCCAATGCGGTCAATACCCTTTCCATAAATCAGCTCAAATTCACACTCCCGAAACGGCGGAGCGACTTTATTTTTACTGATCTTCACCTTTGTCTTACTGCCGATTTGTCTGCCGCCCTCTCGGATGGGTTCGCCCTTGCGCACATCCATACGCACGGAAGCATAAAACTTCAGTGCCCGTCCGCCGGGCGTTACCTCCGGATTGCCATACATAATGCCGATTTTTTCCCGAATCTGGTTGATGAAAATTGCCACACAATTGGACTTTGAAATAATCGCCGTCAGTTTCCGCATGGCTTGTGACATCAGTCTCGCCAGCTGTCCCACATGGGCGTCACCCATATCGCCGTCAATCTCCGCCTTTGTGGTCAATGCCGCAACGGAATCGACGACGATAACGTCAATTGCTCCCGAGCGCACCAGCTCTTCTGCAATATTCAGTGCCTGTTCACCGCTGTCCGGCTGAGAGACGAGAAGTTCATCAATATTCACACCCAATGTTCTTGCATAGGTGGGATCCAGTGCGTGTTCCACATCGATGAATGCCACTTCGCCGCCTGTCTTTTGCGCTTCTGCGATGATGTGCAGTGCAACAGTGGTTTTGCCGCTGCTTTCCGGACCATAAAGTTCCACAATTCGTCCTCTCGGAACACCGCCAACACCAAGTGCCATATCCAGCATAATCGAACCCGTGTGAATCACTTCCACGTTCATGTTCGCATGATTTTCGCCTAAACGCATAATGGCACCATCTCCATATGTCTTGGTGATATGCGCAATGGCACTTTGCAGTGCTTTTTTCTTTTCTTCATCTGAAGAAGGCATTTGAATTACATTTGCCTTTTTGTTATCTTTTGCCATAGTCTATTTCCTTTCCGACTTTCGCCGTGTATATGATTTTAATTTATATTACGCTAACTGTCCCAGAACGACACGTTCAACGCCGCATAAATCGGTTTCGGTGTGACACTGCCGCAAATCAGCCTGTTTCATGATAGCAGCGACCTGTGCCGCCTGACCCTGTCCCACTTCGGTGACAAGCCAGCCACCCACTTTTAAACAGGTTTTCCACTGTGGAATCAGCCGCCGATAAAACGCCAGCCCGTCCGTTCCGCCATCAAGAGCCATCGCAGGTTCAAACTGCACCTCTCGCTGAAGGTTCTGCATATCCGCCGCCGTCAAATACGGCGGATTACAAGTGATGACATCATACCGCCGCTGGAACAGGGTTTCCGGTGGTGTGAAAACGTCGCTCTGCCACGGGGTGATCGGAACATCATATCGTTCCAGATTCTGCCGCAAATACCCAAAGGCATCCGCCGACAATTCCACACAGTCCCCCTGAACTGCAGGGAGGTGCTTCGCAATAGCTATGGGAATACAGCCACTGCCGCTGCACAGATCCAACAGTGCAGTGGAGTTCTGTCCTCGTCGCAGACGGAGTACCGCTTCTACCAGTGTTTCCGTGTCCTGTCTCGGAATCAAAACGCCCTCTCCCACGGAAAAGGAAATACCAAAAAATTCCCATTCTCCGCAAAGATATTGCAGCGGTTCTCCGTCACAGCGACGGCTTGTCAGCTGTATTAACGTATCCTGTTGTTCCTGTGTCATCGTTGTCGTTGTTGGGAGATACTGATTTTTCGTAAAGCCCATTGCCTTTTCCACCAAAATGCGGCTTTCCCACTGTGCCGTATCTTCATCCAATCCAGCCTTTCTCAGCTGCTTTGCCACCCAGCGTCTCCCTGTCATAACCGTATCCATTACCACTTATCGTCCTCCCGATTTTTCGGAATACACGGTTTCATTGCGGCAATAGCACATTCGATCTGGTCGGTGTTCGGCTCTCGTGTGGTGATGCGCTGAATTTGCAGTCCCGGCCAAGAACATAACCGTGTCAGCCAGCTGTTGCTGCGACCTACAATGCGAATGAACTCATAGGAAATTCCCATCACTACCGGTAAAAGACAGATGCTCACCACTACACGCTGCCACACCACCGTCAGCAGCACAAGACACATCACCAAAATTTCCACAATCAGGGTAATGAAAATAAAACTTGTACCACAGCGTGGATGAAAGCGAGTGTGCTTTCAGATATTTTCCACCGTCAGTTCTTCTCCCGCCTCATAATAGGCGATCGTCTTATGCTCTGCTCCATGATATTCGTAATTGTGCCGCATATCCGCCATAAGACCCGTACAAGCCATATATCCCAGAAACAGGATAATTTTCAAAATTTCCTCTAGGAGAGAACGGAGAAATCGACTGTCGTCTGAAATCGGCGTGTGAAGAATCAGCTGATTCACTGCCGTTTTCGGCAGCCATAAAAAGAGAATTATTGCCAGAGCGACGCCCAAAAATACGCCAATGCTCATCACGGCGGAAGCACCGCCGGATTTCTCCTTATCCGCCGCTTTTTCTTCCTCTGTCATCTGCTTTTCCGCTGACTTCATCAGACAGCGATAACCGTCTTTTAAAAAAATACAAAAATTGAACACACCTCATATGAAAGGACATTTCCGATACCAAGGCATATTCGCACCATTATTCTCTTTCCATGTTTCCATTTCGATTTTCCCGTCCGGCAGCCGACACGCCATCGCTCCTACTTCTGCCCCTTTCATCATGATTCCCTCAATCAACGCCTGACCGCCAATTTTCGTCATATGCTTTGGATTTTCCGATTTTGCCGCTTGTCTTTTTCCCATGCCTGTTTAATCGCCCTCCATTTGTTCCTGCAGATTATTTTGAATAGGCAGCGTGATAACCACTGCCGTTCCCACGTTTAATTCGCTGGTAATATCCAATCTGCCGCCGTGGGTCGTGATAATTTCATCCGCTACGGCGAGTCCAATGCCGGAACCCCGACGAGTTTGATTCGCCTTAAAAAATTTCATCTTGACTCTCGGTAAATCCGCTGCGCTGATGCCCACGCCGTTGTCCGTGACTGTCACCTGTATCATTCCGCCCACCGCCTCTGCGCTGATGGTAATCGTACCGCCTCGGTTCGAATATTTAATGGCATTATCAATGACATTGATGAACACCTGCCGAATTCGGTTCTTATCGCCGTAGACAAAGGGAAGCATTTCCGGCTCTTGGTAGATAACATGAATATTTTCCCGTTTCGCCTTTTCCATGTAGATGAGAACAGCGTCTCCCAGCTCCGCCAACACGTCCATATCCGCACATTGCAGTGAGAATTTTCCGCTGGACATTCGTGAAAAGTCGAGAAGCTCCTCCACCATTTCCGACAATCGCTCCGTTTCGTTGACGATGATATGTACACCACGCTGTACCGTATCTGAATCGGCACCCATACTCATGGTCTCCGCCCAGCCTTTAATTGCCGTCAAAGGCGTTCGCAGCTCGTGGGAAATGGAGGAGATAAATTCATTTTTCAAGTTCTCCGTATTGGATAACTCGTCCGCCATCTGGTTAATCGAACCGCACAAATCACCGATTTCGTCATTGGTATTGCCGGCGATTCTGACAGAAAAATCGCCCTTCGCAAATTTTCGAGTGGTGGCATTTATTTGTTTGATCGGTCTCACAATCGACTGGACAAAATAAACGCCGATAACCGCCAGCAGTATTAAAATTCCCAGACAAATTGTCGTAACGCCAAGCATCAGGCTTTTTAAGTTATCCTGAATTTGATCCACCGACGCCACTACACGTATGGCGTTATATTCTGTGTTCAAATCAGAAATATCCAGCGTCATCGCCATAACGGTTTCATTTCCGGATTTTCCAAGCCAATACCCCTCGCCCTCTTCCATCGCCTCTTCATAATCGGGCATAGAAGCATCCGCTTCCAGCGTAAAGCCGGAGGAGGTCAGTACCACTCTGCCGTTCGTGTTGATTGCCATCAGCTCCATCTTCTCTTTATCGGAAAAATTCTCGATGGTGCTGCGCATTTCCAGCGACAGATTCATATCTGCGTCTTGTGCATAGCGGCTGAGTACACCGTTAATAGAGCTGAGCTTTGTGCTGAGATACTGCTTTGCGGAGCTATAATAATAGCTTTGAGAGGCGTAGACAATCGCCACATCCAGCACCAACAGCACAAGGGCAATAATCCCCAGATTATTCAAAACCCAGCGGCGTGTAATCGACCCTTTTTTGGGCTTCTTCGCCTTTCGGCGGTGTCTATTATTGGTCATTCCATTTATATCCATAACCCCAAATGGTTGTAATATAGTGGGGTTTACTCGGTTGTTCTTCGATTTTCATGCGTATCCGGCGAATGTTCACATCGACAATTTTGTCATCTCCCACATAGCTGTCGCCCCATATATGATTTAAAATACTCGCCCGATCCAGTGCCGTATTCTGGTTGTTCAAAAAGAATTCCATAATCTGATATTCCACCTGTGTCAGGTCAATCAGCTTTCCATCTTTCGTGACGGTACGGCTTTTTAAGTTTAGTGCAAAAGGACCGCTTTCGATAATCGGCGACTGTTCGTCCTTGATAAAGCTTATGCACACCCTGCGGTAGGTGGCATCCACTCGGGCGGTCAATTCCGACGGAAAAAACGGCTTTGTAATATAGTCGTCTGCACCGAACATCAAGCCACTGACTTTGTCCATCTCCTGTGTCCGTGCCGTCAGCATAATAATCCCCAAAGTCGAGCTTTTCTCCCTTAGCTTTTTGCACACCGTAAAGCCGTCAATTCCGGGCATCATAATATCCAATAAGACAATATCGAAGTTACCCCGTTCTTCGTCGAACAGGCGAAGTGCCTCTTCTCCACAGTTCACGTCCATCACGTCATAACCCGCACGCTTCAAATTGATGACGACAAAGTCACGAATGGAGTCTTCGTCCTCACAAACTAAAATTCGTTTCATATTTTTCACCTTCGTTGGGTTTTCCCTGATTTACCAATTTATCGATTCCTCTATATAAACCGAAAACAAGTTAATAGTTCTTTCCAATCCTTTGTCAAGCTGTCGTCACTGTCCTCGGCTTTGAAATAATACTGTGCCTTTCCTTTTGTATGAATGAGTAAATAGCCGTCGCTCTCCCGATCTTCAATTTCCTCCTCTTCCTGTACGACGCCATAACGCATCAATTCAATCATGTCGTCTGTGATTTCGCCGTCATAGCGGCAAAAGACAATATCGCCAGTTAGAGCGTCTGTAATGGCAGTGACCGTCTCGTACCACGCTTTCGGCAGCAGAAACATACAGCCGTCGCTTAAGTCAAAATATCCTCTCGTCTTTTCCGTCAATTGATTTCCGTTCAGTTCCAGCCAACGGGTCAGCTTCACCTGATCGGAGGCATCCTCCTCATAACCGGGGAACGACTCCTGCACCGGAATTTCGATACTGCCGTCTCCGTCAATATCCATCGAAATATAGCCCACCGTACGTGCCGTCGCAGCAACCGCCTCAGAGTTTTCTAACACATACGCCAGAATTCCCTCGGAGACACAGAAAATTTCCGTCATGACGGTCGCCGTACTCGACTGTCCGTCGACAAAAATTGCAGGTGTGTTGTCACTGCGCTTGCTGTAGAGAATTTGACTATAGTCTGTAAACGACGTACGCAAATCGAGTTTTCCGCTCAGGTTCACATTTTCTTGGGTATTCAGCCGATACATTGCCGCAGCGGCATTGGCAGCGTCAGTGGTACGAGTCAACACAAGAAGTTCCTTTTGGTCATCGTTGTCCATATCCTCCACGTCAAACATGGTGTAATTCGTCGTAAACAGCTGCGTCATCATACCGTCCTCATACGTATAGATCGTCAGCAACTTGTCCGACTGATCCGTACCGCTGTAACCAAAGAAAATTCGGTTTCGGCTCTCCGCTCCCATCGGGGAAATTTCCACCGTTTCGATTTCCGCTCCATCCGCAGGAATATCACACACCACCTGCCACTGTTCATCCACCTGATTGAGTACGCCCACACGCAATGTATTTTCTGCTGCGATCAGGCTCGTTTTTTTATAAAAGATCAGTGCCTCGTCTTCTCCGTCGTCGTCCAGATCGGCTATCGTAAAAGCGGAGAGGTTGTTGCCGGAACGAGGATATTGCAGTGTAATATTGTCCCCGACGCAATCCTGTAATGCCAAATAAATCTGTTCCTGTTCTTCGCTCAGGCTTGGTGGTTTCAACAGGGTGTCCACCGACGCCCCGATTTTCGCATCACAGCCCGTGGTGAAAAGCAGTGAAAATAACAGGCAAAATGCGGTCAGTGCTTTTTGAAAATTCCACCGCCGCAGTTTGTTCTTCAATGGTTTCATGCCTCTCGATCTTTTAGCGGCACATACTTCTTCGGCTTTGCAATCGTCTTGTATGCAGGGCGAATGATACGCTTTCCGGTAATCAGTTCTTCCATCCGATGTGCCGCCCAGCCAACCATTCTCGCTGAAGCAAACAATGGTATAAACAGCTCGTCCGGAATTCCCAGCATACAGTACACCAGACCCGAATACATATCCACATTGGCGCAAACCACCTTGTCGATGCCACGCACAGAATGCATCAGCTCCGGCGTTAGGGACTCTACGAGACTCAATAATTGAAATTCCCGTTCAATCTCTTTTCCCTTTGCAAGCTCCATAGCTTTTCGCTTCAAAATCACCGCTCTCGGGTCAGAAAGGGTATAGACGGCGTGTCCCATGCCATAAATCAGACCGGAACCGTCGTTTGCCTCTTTTTTCAAGATTTTTTTTAAATAATCCGCTACTTCTCCCTCGTTATCCCAGTGTGCCACGTATGCCTTGATGTCGTCCAGCATTTGAATGACCTTGATATTCGCACCGCTGTGGCGGGGACCTTTTAGGAAATTAATTGCCGAGGCATACGCCGCAAACGGATCCGTTCCCGAAGAAGTCGCCACCCGACAAGCGAATGTGGAGTTGTTTCCGCCGCCGTGGTCTGCATGGAAAGCGAGGAGAATATCCAGAAGCTGCGCCTCTTTTTTGGTATATTTTCGATCCACTCGAATCAAAGAGAGAATGGACTCTGCGGTATTTTCCTCCGAACGCAGCGGATGCATAATCATACTCTCATTATCGTATTTATGTCGCTTTGCCTGATAAGCACCGTCCATCAGAATCGGCATTTTTGCAATCAGATCCAGTGCAATTTCCATTTCATCTTCCAGCGATAACACGTCGTCCACGTCAATATAGGAGTAAAGCGTCAGAATACTTCTGGCGAGTTTATTCATAATATTTTTCGAAGGTGCCTGCATAATCGAATCTACCAAAAATCCCGGCGGAAGCTCTCTGCGCTCACTGAGGGATGCATTCATCCGTGCAAGATCCGCCGGATTCGGCAGCTCCCCGAACAGCAACAGATAGACCATCTCTTCAAAGACAAAGCGATCTTCTTTTTCTGCATTTTCAATCAGGTCATTGATATGGTATCCCCGATAAATCAGCTGTCCTTCGATTGGCTGTCGTTCGCCCTCGTCGATGATATAGCCGTGAACATTACAAATTTGTGTCACGCCGGCAACCACACCGGAACCGTCGGCATTTCGCAGTCCACGCTTTACATCGAACCGTTCATAAAACCCGGGATCGATGCTTGCATATTGTTTCAGTTTTTCGCATAGGTTATGGATGTCCGAACTTTCAATGCTTTCGTTATAAATCATCTGTGATGTCATAGCATGACCTCCTTTTCAATACACTAATGTTTATTATACCACACATTCGCCGTCCTTGTCAACGAATTTGTGGAAAACTTGTTGGATTATGCATTTATTTTTTTCAATTTTCCAACGATTTTCCCGTTTTTTTTTTCGAAAAGAAAGGATTTTATATGAAAAAATATCTCATCATGTTGAGTGCTTTTACCGGCGTTCTCCTTCTCCTGATGGCAGTGCCGGTACAGCTGTTAAATGCTGCGGTTGGAGACGATACGACACACAGCGATGAAACCTTCGATGTCACCACTGCCACTGCTGTATCCGCCCTATCCGGCGACGCTTCGACAGAGCTTTGCAGTACATACAATATGCTGGACATCACCACCGGAAAGGTGAAAACGCTTTCCGTACGAGAATATCTAATCGGAGCCGTCTGTGCGGAGATGCCTGCTACGTTTGAATCTGAAGCACTCAAGGCACAGGCTGTAGCCGTACACCTACGCCGAGCGACAACACCTGTTAGAAACAAAAAATCCCACTGCCTCTCTATGCGGTGGGGATTTTTCCAATGACAGCAGTGTTTATCTTGCGTACTTCACAGAAAATCAAGCACAGCTCTATTACGGAGACAGCTTCGACAGCTACTATCAAAAAATATGCGATGCTGTAGATGAAGTTTTGCCCTATATTCTCGAATACGAGGGCGAACCGATTATTGCGGCGTTTTCCTCTATATCCAGCGGCAAAACAGAAAGTGCAGAAATAGTCTGGGGAAACAAAGTCGACTATCTGGTATCCGTAGAAAGCACCGCAAACACCACTGCTCCCCGCTATTTCGAGACGGTGGAATTCACTGCCGATGCGTTCAAAGAAAAAGTGACGGATAGCAATCTGGAAGGAGATTTCAAATGGTCAGACAGTCCTGCGACGTGGATCACCGTGGGAGACGTTTCCGATGCCGAGACCGTACTGGACGTCACCGTCGCAGGTCAGGTTCTCACGGGGCAACAGCTCCGCTCTGTTTTATCGCTTCGCTCTGCGGCTTTCACAGTAGAATACGACGAAAACAGCGACACTTTCACCTTTTCCACCAAAGGCTATGGCCACGGCGTGGGTATGAGCCAATACGGTGCAAACGCTATGGCAAAATCCGGCAGCACTTGGGAAGAAATTTTACTTTATTATTATCCCGGAACGACAATTCGGACGTGTGGATAAGACCTCTCCGTCTGCACTTCGTGCAGCCACCTCCCCTTTTAGGGGAGGCTTCAGTAGGCTTCCCTAAAAGGCGACCGCAGTAGTCCCCCCGTAGGGGAGGCTCTATCACTCCGCCACCGTTAGCGTCTCGCTGTTTTCTTCTAAAATATACCATTCGCCGTCCATTTTGGCAAGGGTGGGATAATAAGTCAGAACATTTCCGGATACGCTCCCCGTCACGGTCAGTTCCACCTGTAGGGTAATGGCATCCTGAATAGCAAGTGCATCAATTTCGATGTTCGTATTCCACTCGTTAATGCCGTCCTCGTCTGGTGTGGAAGTGCCGATAATCTCATACTCCAGTGAGATGCCCTCTCCATAGCTCTCCTCCCATACGGTTATGGTATTCACACAGGCGTCATCATAGGTGGCAATGACCTCCTCCTCTGTTTTACTATAAGTCTCCATGTAATAATCCCAATAGGCGTCCGGCGCCATACAATGCGCCAGCGACTCACCGTCGCCCTCCAGCATGGAAGTATAATAGCGGTCTAATAGATCGATATATGCCGCTTGATTTGCGTCCTCTGTCGTTGCAGTTGTCTCTTCCTCCTGATTTTGGTAATAGTAGACCACACCAACGATAACGAGTACCACGACTGCCACAACAATCAATACAATGCCGGCAATCAGACGACCGTTTGAGGATTTTTCCTTTTGTTTTTGTTTTCCCATGTCACTTTCTCCCATTACCAGACGTCATAGCCGTCATATTCGCAAATTTCGTCAATGCCGTCTAAGGCTTCGAGACAGTACCAACGCAGACCGACCTTAAAAAACGTCGCTTCTTCCGTGCTTTTCAGTCCGCCGTCGTCAATCACCAGCGTAACGCTTTCCGCTTTTGAAATATCCACATCTACGTTATAATTCGTCATCAGCTCTTCTTCCAGCTCGGCGATCGAAGTATCCCCCAAGGAATAGTGTTTCTGGATGTCATAGGACATACTCCCCTCCATGCCCTCGTTTTCATTCCAGTAGACCCAATAGTCGCTGACCATATCTTTGACGTCCCGACGTGTGGTGCTGTAGGTGGTTTCTAAATAATCGACAAATTCGTCCGGTACCAGCGATAAATATAAACTGCCGCTGGAATAATCCGCTCCCTTGACATAGCGAAATACTGCCCACTTATAACCGCTGAAGAAGATACCATAGATAATCACAAGGACGGCAATTACCGCCAGAATCGAACCGTAAATAATCCAGCGTTTGTGCAGGTTATGTTTGATTTCTTTCGCCTGTGCCGTTTCTTTCGGGTCGATGGCTCCGCCGTTTGTACCGCTGTCCGCAGCGGGTACCTGAAGATAGGGCATAGAAAAATTATCGAGTATTTCTGATGATTGATGCTGCTCCTCGTTCTTCTGCCGTGGCATTGGCTCGCCACATTCCGGACAAATAATCGCACGCTCCGGCGCATCATATCCACAATTTTCACACTTCATAAGATTCCTTTCCGCCCATGTTCTTCCAGGGACTTTCTTCGGGAGATGGATTATAACACTTTTCCGTTTTCTTCCTCAAATGAGAAATAATCATATGCATCGCTGTCGTCGTATGTATCGTAATCATATTCGTATACGTATAAATAATAAGATATGTCAAAATACAAAACCACAGTCTCAAACAGACACCATTCTCCATCGTATTTTGCAAATGTCACATAAGTTTCATACGTATCGATGACTTCTCCGCTGCTGTCTAGGATATACATATTGCCGTAAATATCCATCCAGTCTTCCGCTTCTATACCATACGTACCAAACGTATCGTTCCAATCTGCAATTTCCGATTCGGTATAGTTATCACGTTCTGTGGGTTCAAAGACATAGGAATACCCATAGGGGTCGTAATCCGCAAGTAACAAAACAAGTGCAGCAGACACCTCCACATCGGCTTCGCTCATCGTTTCATCAAAACAGTCATAGAGAAGATCCTCCAAACCGTCCTGATAAGTTTCCGGCAGCTCATCAATTAAGGTATCTGTATCGCACATACTTCTGGCGTCAAAGTATGCGTCAATCTGATCCAGACAATCCTGCGATACCCCCATGCCGTCGGGTATGTTTTCAGTACTGCCGTTGACGATATAATCACAAGCAAAGTCGAACATCATTGCGGCATCATAAAGCAGCCACGTGTCATCCTCCATATGGGTAAAAGTTACCGTTGCATCATGGTCAGCTTCCGTACTCGTATCAAAGCTATCCAGCGTACCCTCGAATGTGCAGGTAAATCCAATGTCTGTACAAATATCATAATCGAATCCGTAATCATATGCATATAAATAAACTGTCGTACTCGCTGCATCCATCCACACAGGCGTTTCCGTTTTCAAATCGGACACACCATTTATTGTACCAATTAGGTAATTATATGTTCCAAGATCGGTTAAATATTTCTCTGTGTATTCCACTGCTTGTTCCTGAATCATACCATATTCGTCATTCAAATAGCTCCAAAAGTCATCCGGCACCATCTCGGATAAGGTCGCCACATCGATACTTGCTCTCGCCTCTACGTATTCCGCTATACGCTCTTCAAATTTCTCGTTCAGCAAACAATACGTCTCTGCAATTTCCATGGCATCCACAGCGTACCACTTTTCATCGATATAAGCCAGCGAAACGGTATCGCCGTCGGACGAGTCGTCCGCAGGCACAGCAACGACAAAGGAATCCGCCGTCAGATCATAGCCTTTCAACGTCTTTTCACAGGCGGTCTGCTGCTTTTCGCTCATGGTTTCCAGTTCATATTCCCTTGAAACATCTTCTTCCACAAGCCAAGCGTTATCTGCATCATAAGGACAGCCCTCTTCAAAGTAAACGGCTAAATTTTCCGCCAGCGTATCGTTATCCTCTGCACTGTCATAAGTGTCTGCCAAATAGTCGAGATAGTCGTCTGCATCCTGATTGTGCATTGCTGTCACATAATCTTCTGCCGCTTCCTGTGCCAGATCCTGTTCCGGAATGCGAGTAAAGAACAACGCATAAATTCCCACAAGAAAAATCAGTACAATGAGAAATGCCGCCATGACAAAGGGCCAAGCGTGACGTTTCTTTACAGGTGCATAGTCTACTAAAATTGAGCTTTGTCCCTGATTTTGATAAGCTTGATTTGAACTTTGATTCTGATATGAACCAGATTGATTTTGAACTGTCTGTCCAGTTTGTGCCGATTCAAAAACACACTTTCCACAAGCCGTACACACCCCATTCGCCCCAACTGCTCCGCCGCAGTTTGGACAGAATTTTTTTCTCTGAGTCGTCTGGTTCGGCAGCGGATCTTGTTTCAGATTTTGTGTCGGGTTCTGTTTCGCCTCCTGTACTGGATACGGTGTCCCACACTTTGCGCAGAATTTATTCTTCGGGTCTGCCACTGCCCCACATTTTTGACAAGTTTTCATCATGCCTCTCCCCTTTCCCTAATATCAGCTGCAATAAAGGCAAGCGTCTAGGATCAAATACATACATTCCATGTTATACCACTGTCCATCCAACAGCATCATATTGCTGGAGGAAGAACCCGATTCCGTTATTTCCCCGTCCTGATACAAAGTATAGTCAAAATCTACATAGACATATTCGTCTGCGGCAAGGTCGTCGCCCAGCTCGTCAATAAAGTCTTGTAAATTCACCATATCATCGTCGGTGCATTCTGTTACGCCAGTGACGCTGACTTCAAAAGATATTTCGGAATCGGTAAAGCCATAATAAGACATCAAATCGTTAAGATATGTCTCCATACAAGTCGTTGCGCCGTCCTTGTCGAAACCGTATTCACTTTCCGTCACTGCCCAAAGACCGTCCGGTTCCATTCCCGTGACAGTATCCGCATCGACATTATAAAACGCCGTCCAGAATGCGCTGATGTCATCGCCATACGTCGACTGATACTGTGCCTGTTCCACATAGCCCTGTTCACAAATCACATCAATATCCATAAGAATGGTATAATCATACCATTCTCTGTCAATCTTCACCATGCAGTGTACCACGTCGCCATAATTATAGCTGTCCGCATCGCCGGTAAGAATCACGCCGTTTTGTTGTGCTGCGACTGCGAACGTATATTGTAGCCCAAAATGCTCCATATTTTCGTCAACTTCTTCCATCTCCGACATACTGGTATAGCCGTAATACGGTCCGCTGGTACCAGTGTCGCTGACCACGAGGTTTTCCCCATAGACAGCAGTCAGTGAGTCCATAAAATAGCCGACACCCTGTGTACACTCCTCCTGAGTGTAACCATATGTTTCGGAAATATAATTCCAATACGCATCGGGTATTTCGGCGGTCATCCCCGCTTCGTCGCTTTCAATATAATAGTTCCAATACGTATCTACACTTTCCTCGCTGCGTATCTGCAAAGAGTGGACAAAAATCAGCGCACCCACAAACAGTATCAGAAGTATCACGACAATAGGAATGACAATCGCCAGAATAATTTTTAAAGCGTGGTGTTTCTTTTTGGGTGATTCTTGTTCAGAAGCCGTCGGCTCTGATGTCACAGGTGTTGACACAGTTTCCTGCGCTTTCACAGCTTCCGGCGTCGCTGTCGGTTCTTCGGTGGATGTCGATGTCTCTGCTCCATCCAGTGATAACTAACATTTCGGGCAAAATTTTTCGGTATCCTCTACGGATGCACCGCAATTCGGACAAGTCTTCATGGTTTCCATTCTCCTTATCATATGCTAAAAAATTAGTCTGCTACTTTTTCGCCACACTTGACACAGAATTTATTTCCCTCCGGAATTTCCGCTCCGCAGCTCTTACAGGTCTTCGGTTCCGTTGCCGCAGCTGCGTTCGTCGTTTCTGTGTCTACAGGCGTTTCTGCTTCTGTAGAAACAGCGTCGGACTTCTCATAGCGATAACCGCACGTGGTACAGAATTTCGCATCGCCTGCTTTTGGCGCACCGCAGTTCGGACAAACGTCTTTCACTTCCGTCGCAGTGGTAGAAACCGTCGAAGCGGCAGTATTTACCGCAGCCTGTGCCTGTTCGGCAGCGGCTTGCGCCTGTGCGGCAGCCCTTGCAGCAGCTTGTGCCTGTGCTGCGGCTTCGGCAGCGTCCCGCTCTTCCTTCAGACGCTTTCCCACCGGATTTTCTGCGCCGCATACGGTACAAAAAAGAATCGTCTCCTGCATCTCCGCACCACAATTTTCACACAACAGAATGTGTTTATTCTTTCGGATTTGTTCCTGATACTCGAAAATTTTCTGACGGCTCTCCGCAATTTTCTGGAACTGTTCGGAAAACGCAGGTTCATAGTCGTCCCTGTGGAGATTCACATATTCCTTGCCGATTGCAAGATAAGCGTTGTTGATGTTGCGTTCCTCTTCGTTAATCTGCCCATTCAGACGCATGATATTGGTAGAGGATTTTGTTTTTTCCACCACAGAGTTCGTGGTATCGCTAATGGTTTTCCCAAGTCTGTTAAAAAAAGATGCCATAAAAATTCCTCACTCTCTCAAAAATAAATTAGAATCGATTTTGATATTGCGAAATATGCAATACAAATTTATTATACTACATCACAGAAAAAATTGCAAGAGGTTTCCGTGTGTTTTTTGTGAAAAATTGCAAAAAATCGATTTTTCCCTGCGTTTTATCTGCGAGATTCGCAGCACGCTTGACATTTTTTTTTGTGCTGTGATATGATAAATTTATTATAAATTTAAGCTTCTTTCAATCCTGATTTTTTACAATAAAAGTAGCTAAAAATAACCTTTACCATAAATTGTATATTTTAAACCAATTTTATGCAATATTCACTTTTTTTTACCATAGAAAGAAGATTTTATCATGAATATACTCGTTGTCGAAGATGAGGTTCAGCTTGCGGACAGTCTTGCGGAAATTCTCAAACGCAACAAGTACAACGTAGACGCTGTTTTTGATGGAGAGGACGGCTTAGACTATGCTCGAACCGGCATATATGACTGCATCATTCTGGATATCATGCTTCCCGTTCGAGACGGCATCGAAATCGTTCGGATTCTACGAAGCGAACACAATTCCACACCAATTATGCTGCTCACAGCAAAATCCGAGGTGGAGGATAAAATTCATGGACTAGATTGCGGCGCAGACGACTATCTATCAAAACCATTTTCCACTGGGGAACTGCTCGCCCGTATTCGTGCGCTGATACGGCGAAAGGGCGAAGTAGAAGTGGACTATTTGCATTTTGAGGATTTACGGCTCAACCGCCAGAGCTACTGTCTCACCCATGGGGAAAACTCCATCAAGCTCAGTCTGAAGGAATATCAAATCATGGAAATTTTAATTTCAAACTCGGAACATATTATTCCAAAAGAACGATTCATCGAAAAAATCTGGGGATATGAAAGCGACGTGGAATACAATAATATTGAAGTTTATATTTCGTTTTTGCGAAAAAAGCTCACGGCGATTGAATCTGACATTCGTATTCGAACTGCCAGAGGAATCGGCTACTTCTTGGAGAAAAAGCCATGATTCCACGAGTCAGAAATAAATTTGTTATCATCACCATGTCCATGCTGACAGCAATGCTGCTTATTCTGCTGATTGCGCTGAATTTTATTACCAAAATGGTAACATATAATCAGACTGCCAATACGCTGGAACAAATCGCCGTCAGCGAAATTCAAGCGTGGGAGGAGGATTATGATTCTCCTGACGGGATGCCGGACGATACGCCGCCATCCCGAAGAGAAAATGGCGACAGCACAGAAGAAAATACCACAGAGGAAGAAACAGAGAGTGCGACGACTACAATAAATACAGAGAAAGAAACAACCTCTACTTCAATTTATTCCTATGTGGACGAAAACGGTGAAATTCAAACCCGTACCGTGACTGTGGATAATGCAAAAAGCGAACAAGAAACGCAGGCGGAAAATTCGTTGGAGACCGCACCCTCGCCGTCCGAAACCACGGCAGTGACGAAGAATACTACTCAAACGCAAGCGAAAACTACAGAGGCGACAAAAGCCACCCAAAACGAACAAAATGGCACAAATAACGGACAAGAAAACCCGAATAATCCAGACGGTGATGAATGGCAATAGAGAGAACAGCAGCAATTCAATTCCCCTATGGCGGAACAAAATGATATGGAAGATTCCGCTGATATTGTACTACTGGCAAATGAAAAGGAAACAACAACAAAAACAACAAAAACTACTACTGTGACCACCCAAACCACAAACAATACGGGAACGACAATAAAGAAAAAAGCTGTTTCCATGACAAAACCCAGTGAAAATCACAATGGATCCACGAGTATCGACCATTTTTCGTGTTATCTCGATAAATACGGCATATTGGACAATCTGGACGGTACAACGGATTATACAACCGAAGAGGTGTAGTATATCGTCGACTATGTTCTGGCATCTGGAAAACAAGACGGATATTACGAAAATCTGCAATATTATCAATCGGAAATGAAATCCGGCATCTATATCGTTTTCACAGACTGTACCGCCGCAAAATTGATGCTGCGCAACATCCTCTGGATTAGTATTGGAATATTCTTCGTCATGGAAATTGTGGCGTTCTTCCTGACAATCTTCCTGACACGCCGTGCAATGCAGCCAATTCATGAGACATTTGAGTGGCAGCGGCAGTTTATTTCCGATGCGGGACACGAACTAAAAACACCGTTGACGATTATTTCCGCAAACGTAGACATTTTAAACGATGAAATTGGAGAAAATAAGTGGTTGAGTTATATTCACGCACAGACCGAACGAATGCGTGTCCTCATCAACGAGATGATGAACTTGACAAAACTGGAAATGAACAATCCCATCAAGGATTTCAAACAATTTTCCTTAAGTAACGCAGTTTCCAGTGCTGCACTTTCCTTTGAAAGTAAGGCATTTGAGCAAAATAAAAAGCTCGAAGTGAACATCCAAGAGGGACTGATTTATTCCGACAACATCGACCAGATTAAACAGCTTGTGGCAATTTTCATTGACAATGCCATTAAATACAGCGACGAAAAGGGCGAAATTCGTGTGACCTTAAGTCAGACGAAAGACAAGAAAACGCTAAAAATTTATAATACCGAAAAAGGCGTTACAGAGGAAGAGAAAGAACGTATTTTTGAACGTTTCTATCGAAGTGACTCCTCCCGAACGAGAAATACCGGCGGATATGGACTGGGACTCTCTATTGCACAGGGAATTGCAGATACCCATAAAATTAAAATTCAAGTGGAATCCGAATATGGAAAATGGATTTGTTTCATATTGACGTTCTAAAAAAGTGAAAAAGCGACGGTGCAGCCAAAAAACTGCACCGTCACTTTTTATATTTCCATCCAGATTTATTTTTTCGGAACAGAAATTTGTTCCGTGAACATATAGCGTTGTAATGGTTTTGAAATACGAATTGAGCCGTCCTCGTTGAGATTGTTTTCTAAGAATGCAATGAGCATTCGAGGCGGTGCAACCACCGTATTATTCAGCGTGTGTGCAAAATATTTGCTGCCATCTTCCGCTTTTACCCGAATGCCCAATCTTCTCGCCTGCGCATCGCCGAGATTAGAACAAGATCCGACCTCGAAGTATTTTTTCTGTCTCGGAGACCATGCTTCTATATCAATGCTCTTCACTTTCAAATCCGCCAAATCGCCGGAACAACACTCCAGTGTACGCACCGGAATATCCATGCTACGGAAAAATTCCACGGTGTAACGGTACATCTTGTGGAACCAATCTATGCTTTCCTCCGGCTTACAAACCACAATCATTTCTTCTTTTTCAAACTGGTGAATCCGATAAACGCCACGTTCTTCAATGCCGTGTGCCCCAACCTCTTTTCGGAAACATGGGGAATAACTTGTCAACGTTTTAGGCAATTCGCTCTCCGGTAGAATTGTATCAATAAACTTTCCAATCATAGAGTGTTCGCTCGTACCGATCAGGTAGAGATCTTCGCCCTCGATTTTGTACATCATGCCTTCCATCTCTGCGAAACTCATAACGCCAGTCACCACATTGCTGCGAATCATATACGGAGGAATATAATAGGTGAACCCTTTTTCAATCATAAAATCTCGGGCATATGTCAAAATAGACGAATGCAGTCTTGCAATATCGTCGCAGAGATAATAAAAACCATTGCCGCTGGTATCTCGTGCAGCATCGATATCAATACCGTTTACCTTTTCCATGATATCTACATGATACGGCACTTCAAATTCCGGCACATACGGCTCGCCGAATCGTTCTACTTCTACATTTTCCGAGTCATCCTTTCCAATTGGAACAGATTCGTCGATAAAATTCGGTATTACAAGCATGATTTCCCGAATTTTCGCACTAAGCTCCGCCTCCTGTTTTTCCAGTGCATCCAGTTGTTCTCCGATTTGTTTTACCTCTGTTTTAATTTGTTCCGCCTCATTTTTTTTTCCTTGTCCCATTAGTTTTCCTATTTTTTTGCTGATGGTCTTTCGTTGATTCCGCAATGCATCGCCCTGTACCTTTGCCTCTCGGAACTGCTTGTCCAGAGCTACAACCTCTTCCACAAGAGGTAATTTTTCATTCTGAAATTTCTTGCGAATATTTTCTTTTACTTTTTCCGGGTCGTTCCGGATCCATTTCATATCAATCATCGTTTATCTTCCTTTATTATATTATGTTTCTTATGTTTTACGTAAAACAATTCTGTGTATTGCTGTGGCGGACGATGTTTCACGTGAAACGTTTTCCACCATCTGGTGCTATTTGTTGTGCCAAAGATGCCAAGTCATCTATATCATAAAATTCCAAGGAAAGCGTTCCTTTCGACCCACTTGAATTCACTTTCACACGACGTCCAAAATAATTTTCTAGGCTGATTTCAATTTCATCGTAGAACGAATCCCGATGGGTTCCGGCGGACGATTTCTTCTTTTTTTCATCTGCATCGATTTTTTCAATGGCACGTACTGTTAATTTTCCCTCGGCAGCTTTTCCAGCAGCCTCCATTTGTAAAAATGGATCGTCGATGCTCAGCAGCGCACGAGCTTGCCCAGCGGACAAGTCATCGTCCTTGACCATCTCCAAAATCGACGGCGGCAATTTCAAGATACGCAGTGCATTTGCCACGGTACTGCGTGATTTTCCCACACGCTTCGCTACTTCTTCCTGTGTCAGATGAAACTGATCCATAAGCTGTGCATAGCCTCTCGCTTCTTCTAGCGGGTTCAAATTTTCACGCTGCAAATTTTCGATTAAAGCGACTGTCATCACCTCTTCATCGGAAAATTCACGAATAATTACCGGAATCTCTTCCATTTGCAATAGCCGTGCCGCACGCCAACGCCGCTCCCCTGCGACAATTTGATAGGTCAGCCCATAGGGACGGACGACAATTGGCTGTAACATTCCATACTGTTGAATAGAATCCGCCAATTCTGCAATTTTTTCCTCCGAAAATTCTCTGCGAGGTTGATCTCGATTCGGTTCAATATCCGTGGTACGCATCATTTTTTTCACTTGCATATCTTCGGTGTTTTCATCAAACAAGGTATCGAGTCCACTGCCCAATCCACCAATACTCATCAAGAATCACGCTCCTTTCTTTTTCCAAACCGAAGCCTACGGCGTTTCTTCTCCTGTGGTTTTTCACCCAACAGTTCCATTCCTAGACATTCATATGCTTCTGCACCCTTTGAGAATGCATCATAATACATCACAGGCTTTCCATGACTCGGTGCTTCCGAAATACGTACATTTCGTGGGATTTTTGTTTGAAACACCTTTCCCGGAAAATATTTTTCCACTTCTTTTTCCACTTGACGGGATACATTCAACCGTGGATCATACATGACAAACAGAATTCCCGCAATTTCCAGTATCGGATTAAAATTACTTCGCACTGCTTTAATGGTATTTGTCAGCTGTGACAGTCCCTCTAATGCATAAAATTCCGCAAGCATGGGAATAATCAGTGCATCCGCTGCAACAAGACTGTTTACAGTTAGCATTCCCAGTGCAGGCGGACAGTCGATAATAATGTCGTCGTATCCATCCCTACAAGTGAGAAGCTGCATTTTAAGCCGATTTGCACGATTTTCCATCGTTGATATCTCTAATTCTGCACCTGCCAGTGCATTTTTTGCGGGAAGAATGTGAACATTTTCAAATTCTGTTTTCTGAATGGCATTTTCCATGGACGCTTTTCCAATCAGTACCTCGTAAGAAGAAAGTGACAAGTGCTTTTTTTTAATACCAAAACCGGTTGTGCTATTCCCCTGTGGATCCATATCAATACACAGAATTTTTTTCCCTCTGGAACCCAAATATGCACAGAGATTTACCACAGTGGTCGTCTTCCCAACGCCGCCTTTTTGATTTGCAACTGCGTAAATCATCTTCTAACGCTCTCTTTCTTCGGTGAATTTTCATTTTTATTATACCACATTTTCGGAGCATTGTAAAGTACCAATTACAATTTTTAAAAAAAATGTTTCACGTGAAACTTTTGTCCAGCGTATTCCTGGAATGTTTCACGTGAAACAATTTACGATATCATCACCAAAAAAAATTTTTGTCAGCGTTCTCTTCTCGACATATTTTGTCTATCTCCAATTGGAATACGCACCCGATACTCAATGTAATTTTCTCGCTGAATTTTCTGTGAATCGGCATCAATTCCAGCAGCCTGCATCGTTTCCACCGCTTTTGTGATGGTATTGACAAAAATCCGAACATTTTGAAACACCTTGCTACGCTTGCGGTAGCTCTCTTTCGTTTTTTTGTCGCCGATCACTTTTTCTACGGCTGCCTCTGTTTTTTCCACATTCAAATGCAGCTTTACGACCTTTTCCAGCACAGAAAGACGCTCCGACGGTGCAGCAAGACGCAACAAGGCTCTTGCATGGCGTTCTGTTAGGTTATATTTTAGGATAATTTCCCGTTCATCCGCTGTCAAGCGCAGCAGACGAAGCTTATTTGCAATGGTACTTTGTGCCTTGCCGAGTTTCATTGCGGCGTCCTCCTGTGTCATGCCATAATATGTAATCAATTTTTCGATAGCAGCAGCCTCATCAAAAAAATTCAAATCCTGTCGCTGAATATTCTCCACCAGTGCCATAATAGCGGAGTTACGGGAACTAATGTCCAAAACAATACACGGCACTACCTGCATTCCCACAAGCTTTGCAGCACGCAGACGCCTTTCCCCAGCGACAAGCTCATAATGTCCATCTCCACGCCACACGGTGAGGGGTTGCAAAATACCATTTTGTGCAATACTTTCAGCGAGTGACTGCATATCAGACACATCAAATTCTGTACGGGGTTGGTGTGGATTCGGGAAAATTTCCTCCACATCCACCTCAACAATATGATTAATCAGTTTTTCCTTGGTAAAAGCTAAAAATCCAGCCATAATCAACTTCCTTTCATTTGACGAAACATGGTTCATTGCATCTATAATGATATTGTAACAGGTTTCGGAAATGAAATCTAGTAAAACATTTCGAGAAAATCTCCGAAATTACGGTATTCTTTTCGGCAATCCAGTTGAATATACAAAAAAACAGGAAAAATCGACCACATTTTTCAGAGGAATGTGTCACATTCTGCGATAAAAAACGGCACCAATTTCTTGGATGCCGCCTTTCTTACAATGGCTTTTTTTGAATTTTATCTCCACGTCGAGGATATTGTGCAGGCGTTTTTTCCACCTTCTCAAATAAAATCAATCTGCGCTGTCCGACGTTTTCCAACGTATCGTTCACTTCTTGTTGAAAACTACCGCCCAATGTCCATGCAGCATTTTCCACATCCCGTCCCGATTCAGAAGGACCTTTCATTGCACAGAACATCCCACCCAATTTCACAAATGGCAAACAATATTCCAAAAGAACCGGCAAAGCTGCAACGGCTCTCGCTGTCACGAAATCAAATTTTTCCCGATATTCCGTCATTTTTGCTGCATCCTCCACTCTGGCGTGGACACACCGTACATTGTCTATGCCCAGATATTCTGCCAAATCTACAAGAAAATCCACACGTTTTTGCAAACTATCCAGCAACGTTACCTGTAAATCCGGCCGTAAAATTGCCAGTACCATTCCCGGAAATCCTGCACCCGTCCCCACGTCAAGATAGTGAGAGCCAATCGAAATTGGTATCTTTTGCAGCAAAACAGCACTGTCTAGAAAGTGTTTCGCCCAAATCTCCGCAGGTTCGATGATCGAAGTTAAATTGAAATGCTGATTGGTTTCCACAAGTTTTTCCAAGTATGTGGAAAGCTGACGGAACTGCATTTCATAAAGATCGAGACCAGCATTTTGAAATATTTTTTTCGCCTGTTCAAATGTCATAATTTCTCCTCCCGTTCCGTCCGGTCTCTTATCATCAAAATCGAAATATCCGCAGGCGATACGCCGGAAATGCGGCTTGCCTGTCCAAGATTCTGTGGACGATGTGCATTTAGCTTTTCCGCTGCCTCCAGACGCAAACCATGCACCGTAGAATAATCCAAATTTCCCGGTAATTTCATATTTTCGAGTTTTCGCATTCGTTCAATCTGTGCCAACTGCTTTTCAATATAACCGTCATACTTAATTTGAATTTCCACTTGTTCCGTAACCTCTTCCTCCAAATTCGGACGTGACGGGTCAAAAGGCTTGAGAATTCCATAATGCAGCTGTGGTCGCCGAATCAGTTCCGCAACCTTCACACCCGTGGAAATTGGCGTAGTTTCGTGCTTTTTTAAGAAATCATTCAGCAACTCCGTAGGCGGAATCGTTGTCATCTGCACTCTTTTTTTCTCCTTTTCCACCTTTTCATATTTCTCCAACATTCGCTGATATTTCTCATCAGATACAAGTCCCAGTTCGTGCCCTAAGGGCATCAACCGAAAATCAGCATTATCCTGCCGCAAAATCAGCCGATATTCACTCCGTGATGTCATCATTCGATACGGATCCTCACATCCCTTCGTCACCAAATCGTCAATCAACGTACCGATATACGAAGACGCCCGATCCAGCATGAAAGGCGGTAAATTCTGTATTTTTCTTGCCGCATTGATTCCGGCAATCAATCCTTGTGCGGCAGCCTCCTCATAACCAGAACTGCCATTGAATTGCCCTGCACCGAATAGCCCCGAAATCTTCTTAGATTCCAGCGTTGCACGCAGCTCCGTCGGGTCGACACAATCGTATTCAATCGCATACGCCGGACGCATAATTTCTACGTGTTCTAGTCCACGAATCGTGCGCAGAAACGCAAGCTGCACGTCCTCCGGCAAAGATGAGGACATTCCCTGTAAATAAAACTCCTCCGTCTGCAATCCCATTGGCTCAATAAACAGTTGATGCCGTGGCTTATCAGAAAACCGCACAATTTTTGTCTCGATAGAGGGACAATATCTCGGTCCAATTCCCTCGATCTGACCGGAAAACAACGGCGATCGGTGGAGATTTTCCCGAATAATACGATGAGTTTCGCTATTGGTATAGGTGATATAACAGGAAACCTGATTTTTCATCGTAGATGCATCACTGGAAAAAGAAAAAGGAACAATTTTTTCATCCCCATCCTGTCGCTCCAATACAGAAAAATCGACACTGCGCCGATGTACTCGACAGGGCGTACCCGTCTTGAAACGACGAAGGGAGAGTCCCAAATTCCGCAGATTTTCCCCAAGCGTCCGGCTAGGCAATGCTGCATCCGGACCACTTTCATAAGACACCTCACCGATGTGTATTCGTCCATTGAGATAGGTTCCAGTGGAAATAATCACAGCTTTTGTACGATAATATCCTCCAAGAGAAGAAACAACACCTTTCACACTGCCATTTTCCGTAATTACTTCTGCAATTTCCCCTTGTTTCACCTCCAAATGCGGCATTTTTTCACATACTTGCTTCATATAATTGTGGTACTGCACTCGATCTGCTTGTACACGCAAACTATGCACTGCCGCACCTTTTCCCCGATTTAACATTCGACTTTGTAAAAAGCAAGCGTCCGCTGCACGTCCCATTTCTCCCCCCAATGCGTCAATTTCTCGCACCAAATGTCCCTTTGCCGTGCCGCCAATGGACGGATTGCAAGGCATATTTGAAATCTGATCCAACGATATGGTGAAAAGTGCGGTATGACACCCCAAACGTGCGCTGGCAAGAGCCGCCTCCACGCCAGCGTGCCCTGCTCCCACCACGATCACATCATAGCTGCCCATTTCGTACATGATTTTTCCTCCTCTAGTATAACCGATTCGACACGCTTCTCAATTGTTTCACATGAAACAATAGCGAGACGTGCAGGGCAATGTTTCACGTGAAACATTATTTTCCAACGCAAAAGCGAGAAAACACATCATCAACGACAGTTTCCGACACTCGTTCGCCAGTCAAAGTAAGAATTGCCTCCAATCCTTCTTCAATCAAGATTGTGACACCGTCCAGCATTTTACCCTGTTCCAGTGCATCTAGGGCGAGCCGAATCTGCTGCAATGCCTCTTCGATACACTTTTTCTGCCGTGTATTCGATACAATTCCCGATTCCGGCGCAATATTATCATTATAAAACAACTGTTCGATGGCGTTTTGCAGCAACTCCAACCCATCGCCACATTTTGCAGACATCGTAAGAATCTGCGAAAAATTACAATGCTCTGCCAAATCCGCCGAAGAAAACTGCATTTTCTGATCCGACTTATTAACAATTGCAATCATCGGCTTTTGCGGCAACTGTTTTAATATATCGAAATCCGTCAATTCCAGCGGCATACTGCCATCAAACACCGCCAAAATCAAATCTGCATTCTGTAAGCAATTTTGTGCCAGTTCTACACCAATTTTCTCAATGGCATCGCTCGTCTCACGCAGTCCCGCTGTATCCCAAAGGCGTAGTGTAACGTCACCCAACTGCACACGTTCCTCAACAATGTCTCTCGTCGTTCCCGCAATATCCGTGACAATGCTCCGCTGACAACCGGAGAGAAGGTTAAAAAGCGTCGACTTTCCCACATTCGGTTTCCCCACAATCACTGCCGAAACGCCGGACTGCAAGATTTTTCCGTAGTGATAGGTGGAAAGCGTATCCTTCAGAGCTTTTTCCACAGCTTTCAACAGCGTTTTCAACTGTTCCGGCGTTACCGCAGGGATTTCCTCTTCGGGATAATCCGCCCAGGCTGCCAGATCACCAAGACAATGCACCATCTGGTCTTTGATTTTTTGCACCCGTTGGAACAGTGCCCCCCTCTGTTCTGCGTGCGCAAAGCGCAGCTCCCGTTCCCCCGTTGCTCCTATGACGTCCATCACCGCTTCCGCTTGCGTCAGGGTCATTTTCCCCGCCAAGAACGCACGCTGTGTAAACTCCCCCGGCTGTGCTGCATCTGCTCCTGCGTGCAAGAGCGATTCCAACAGACATCGTGTGATATAAAGTCCGCCGTGACAGGAAAATTCTACCACATTTTCGCCAGTGTAGCTATGTGGGGCACGAAAAACCGTGACGATTCCGTTGTCCAAATCTGCACCGTTTGCGTCCAGAAATGTCCCGTATGCACAGGTATATCCAGCCATATCCCCAATTGCTTTTCCAGAAGAGCTGCGAAAACAACGCTGTCCAATCGAAAACGCATCCTCTCCCGACAGGCGCAGCACAGCGATTCCGCCAGGTGCTTCCGGCGTTGAAATTGCCGCTATTGTCCTTTGATTACCATATTCTGACATAGAAATCTCCATTCAATATATCACAAAATTTCCCTCTCCACAGGGAGAGGGAAATCCATCATTTCAAAATCACAACAAAATTAAAAGTCAATTTTTCCGTACAATCCGGCATTGATTTCATCCTCCGGCTTCGGCTTCTTATAATCTCGTTCAAAGCTTGTTTTCATATTGTCCAAATTACTACGCTTGAAGTCCTCTGGTTTTCTCTGATCTCGTTCCCGATAATTACGTTTCCCGTTTCGATTTTGCCCTTGATTATACCGCTGGTTATTTCTGCCACAGTAGTTATTGTTATAATTCCGACGCCCACCAATAGACGAAATCACAACTTTTCGATACGGATCTTCTCCCACACTGCGAGAGGTAACGCCCTCAATTTCAGAGATACGGCTGTGAATAATCCGCCGCTCATAGGGATTCATCGGCTCAAGCGTCGTCGCACGACCGCTCCGCTGCACATTTCGAGCAATCTTTTCTGCCAACATCTCCAGCGACTTCCGCCGCTTCGTCCGATACCCATTGCTGTCCAGCATAAGGCGGCAATAATCATCTCCAATTTTATTGGCAATGATAGAAGCCAAATATTGGATGTAATCCAATGTTTCTCCACGGCGACCGATAATCGTACCGTTCTTGGTGTCACTGGAAAGTTCCATACGGATACCGCTCTTGGTGCGTGTCGTTTCCACAGTTACTTCAATGCCCATATTGTGATAAATATCTACAACATACTGCCTTGCAACTTTCAAATTCTCCGGCAGCATTTCTTCCGTGAGAATTTCTTCGACTGGCTCTGCTTCAATTCCTGGAGAATTGTCATAAACAGGCTTTTCTTTCTTTTCAGTTAATTTTTCCTCTGCTGTCGATGTACCTTTTCCCTTGGGTGCAGATGCAGCCTGCTTCGGCTCTGCCATCTTTGTCGGTTGGTTTTCTGCCGGAACAGGAGCGTCCTTTGGTTCAGCTGCTGCCGGTTTCTTTTCCACTACAGGTTGTGCCACAGGTTTTGCTTCCGGCTCGTCCGGTTTTTCAAAGATTGCCTCCACCTGTGCATCTCGCTTTACCTTTCCAAACAGAGACTTTTTGGGTTCTTCTAAAATCTTGAAAACAATCTGGCTTTCCTGAAGTCCTAATTTTTCGCAGGCAGCTTTTTTTGCCTTTTCAATTGAACTTCCATGAAATATTTCTTTCACTTCCATATGCTTAATCCATCCCTTCCATTTTGAAAGTCACCCTTCAAAATTGATTTATTCCATGATAGCACGCCGCAGGAAACCTTAGGCGATACCTTAGAATCTTGTTATGGTGGTCATTTTTTTATTTTTTCTTCTTCCTTGGCTGCTGATTTTCTGCGATTTCCTCATTCTCTTCATCTGTCGGCATCGCATCTCCATATTTCTTTGCCATTCTCTCCCGTGCCTCTTTCAGCACTTGCTGCCGATATTTCGCCAAATCAGCCTTTGACATATTCTTTGCCGCTTCAATCTGTTCCTCACGCTTCTTTTCCGCTTCTGTCGGACCATTCACCTGACCAGCCATACGCTGGGTAAACGTTTTCTTACCGCTGGCATATTTCTTTTCCAGCTTCTTGTTTTGTTTTTCAATGATCCGATCTACACGCTTTTCCGTGAAATAGAGATTGAGTCCCACGGACTGAACCAGAGAGAAAAACGAAGAGCATACCCAATAGAAACCAACACCCGCAGGTACTTGGAACGCAAACCATACGGAAAAAAGCGGCATGATATAAAGCATCACGTTCATACATCCCATACGCTGTGCGGAAGGGTTGCGCTTTCTCTGGACGATTTGGGTATATATGGTCATAATCAGCTGTAATAACCCAGAGACAAATGGAATGATAAACAATACAATCGATTGATAATTCCAGACGTCCGGCGAAAATTCCGGCGTCGTACCTAGGCTTACGTCAAATAAAGTGAACTTATCATAAAATTCTGCGATTTTTGCCGAGAGACTGTCCCCGAATACATCCGCAAAAGCACTGGGATCAGAGTGACTCGCCTGTAAAATCGCCAATTCTTCCTGCAGACTCGTCCCCTGTTCTGCCAAATCGGGAAACACACTTTTTACTACGGAAAAGGCATTGTCGATCACCGTATCGCCAACCTTAAAAATAAAGGACAATGGCTTATAGACGACATCCAGAATGCCAAACAGGATAAAGAACTGTAAAAACATCGGCAAACAAGACGCCCTGGGATTGATGTTTTCATCCTGATAGAGTTTCATCTGCGCCTCTTGAAGCTTTTGCCTGTCATCCTTATATTTTTGCCGCAATTTTTCCAACTTCGGATTCAGCTTCTGCATTTTCGCAGTGCTAAGCTGCTGCCAATATGAAATAGGGAATATAATTAGTTTTGTAATGATGGTGAAAATCAGAATGGCGAGTGCATAATTATCTACCAATTGGTAAATTAGACGCATAATCCAGCCAAACGGCGTTCCACAGAGATTATACAAAAATTCCATACTAAATGCCTTTCATTTCTACTAATATTTAATACTTGCTTAATATTTTTTGTGATGCATTGCATGAAATGAAATTCGCTTCTGCTGCTGCAAACGATGATTTGGAAAAACATCTTCCCATTTTTCCGGCACAGGATCGATTCCGCCGACGCTCCACGGATGACAGCGAAACAGTCGATGCACGCCTAGAAATCCTCCACGAATCACACCAAAACGCAAAATCGCTTTATAGGCATAGTGGGAACAACTGGGATAAAATCGACAGCGAGGCGGCGTCAGACGGGAAAAGAGCTGATACACACGTATCAGTCCTGCTAAGAGATATTTCATAATTAAAAATACCTCCTCACTATGATATCTGCAAAGCTTTCTTCATACGTTTCACGCAGGAACCCATCAGATAATCGCCCAGCTGTGTCGAAGAAACTTCTAAGATTTTCGGCGTCGCCACAATGATTATATCCAGTCCCAGAGGGATAGCGGATTCTGCCTGTCGATATGCAGCCCGAATCACACGCTTCGCATGGTTTCGCTTTACTGCATTTCCAACCTTTTTCCCAACCGTGATGCCGAGCCGATTATACTGCCTGCGGTTTTTTCGCACATAAACAACGATATATGGCGAGCCGACTTTTTTTCCACGACGGTAGAGATTCAAAAAATCCCGATTCTTATGGATGATTTCTGTACGCTGTGTAACCTTTTTCAAAACGTCCTCCGTCTCCTGTGCATTGCCCTTTATGAAAAAAAGACCACAAACAAATCAGTTGTGGTCCGGCTGCAATCAGTGGCTTAGTCTCGCTCTGCCCTTATTTCTTCTACGGGCCAAAACCTTCCTACCATTGGATGTGGCCATTCTCTTCCGGAAGCCATGCACCTTCTTCCGATGAATTTTCTTCGGCTGATATGTTCTTTTCATATTCAATCGCTCCTTCCATATTTGATTTCTCGCTATAATTATATATTTTTTTCTGGTAGTTTGAAGCCATACTATAATTATTTT
>Ga0192267_1010_pt1 | contig 40491 bp, 44 predicted proteins | sample Koala_Koa23_M3_FD_131260 | JGI IMG/M metagenome (GOLD analysis project Ga0192267, IMG submission 131260) | Enriched cells from koala feces incubated with labeled cellulose particles, San Francisco Zoo, California, United States - Koala_Koa2-3_M3 ...
TGGAGCTAAAAACAAAGGATGGAAAACGGGTATATTTAATTGGAAAGGTAGATCGTGTGGATATTTGTCAACAAGATGAACAAATTTGGGTGCGTGTGGTAGACTATAAAACAGGGGAAAAGAAGTTTTCTTTGGGAAATTTGCTTTATGGTTTGGATATGCAAATGCTTATTTATTTATTCACAATTTTGCAACCGCATACGAAATTGCACGAAGGTCATCCGGCAGGCGTTTTGTATATGCCTTCCGGCGGTGTAAAGAGCAATTTACCTAGAGATGGGAAAATTTCACCGAGAAAAAAATGCGATATGACATATCGGATGAACGGTATTACGTTGCAGAATAAAGAAATGGAATCAATACCGATGGAAGACCGAGATGATATCGTGTTGACGGAGGAACAATTGGAAGCGTTGCGCAATTTCGTTTTGGATGCACTACAATCAACTGCAGAGCAAATTTATGCTGGTAACATAGATGCTACCCCTAACGAGAAGGAAGAACAAATAGAATCACAAAAGGGGAAAGAAAAGGGAAGTCATTGTTCCAATTGTGATTATTCCAGTATTTGTGGTAATCACGATCATGTTCACTGTCGACTCGTGGTAGAAAAAGAAAATGAAAGGGAAGAACATTTTCTTCAGTTGTTGGAGCAACAAGCAAAACCAATACATGAAAACGAAAAGCAGCCGAAAGAAGGTGAAGTATAAATGGTATGGACAAGCGAACAAGAAAAAGCGATTACAATGCGCAATTGTGGACTTATTGTATCTGCAGCAGCCGGCAGTGGAAAAACCTCTGTGTTGGTTGAACGATTGATACAAATTTTGATGGACGACGCACCGGAAACACGTATTCCGGCAAATTGGCTTGTTGTTGTTACGTTTACCAGTGACGCAGCATCTGAAGTGAAAATACGTTTAACCCAAACACTGGAAAAACAATTGCAGCAACAGCCGGAGAACAATTGGCTGCAACAACAACAAATTTTATTGCAAAGTGCGCATATTTCAACCATCAGCTCCTTTTGCTTTGATTTTATTCGGGATAATTTGACAGATCAAGAAATTACTTCAGGTTTTCGCATTCTTAGTGAAGCGGAAAGCAGTTTAATAGAAGCCAAAGCGGCGGATCAGGTACTCAATGATTGGCATATAACGCATAGTGCGGAGATGGAATATCTCTGGAGATGCTTTTGCGAGACGAATGATCAACCAATAGAAAAAATTTTAATGGATTTGCATCATTTTTTATCCTCTGTTCCATTCCGTAAGTTATGGAAAGATATGACGTTGAAAAACTTGAAAATGCCTCTGAACCAATCGATTTATTGCAAACAATTTATACACCAACTGCATATGATTGTCAGCGATATTATCACGCAGAACTCTAGTGCATTGGAGTTGTCCTATGATCTTTATCCCACATTGAAAGAAAACACGCTGTATACTTATTTAGAAGCAATTTCACGCTTACTCTTAGAAAACATCCCACCCATCGATGTATTCCAATATGCACGAGCGTATTCCTGTGTGACGTGTTTTAGCGTATCATCATCCATTTGTAAAAATGCTTCTCGAGAATACATACGAAACAACTGCTCTAGACAATAATGTACCAAATTGCCCTGTTCAACGTTAGAAAGCTCCATGCGGCGACGTTGATGTAAATACAGAATATCATTGCAGTAATATTGAAACGGGCAAATTTGGTAGCGATCCAAACTGGATGCAGATAGGCACAAATCATTTCCTAGATATTGTTCCAAAATCGCAGGATTTTCAATTTTAAACAGTGGTGCATCTGCATCTTTTTCATGTGCTTTTGCAATCTCATTCAAGGCACGGAGACGACTTCTGTAAAACGGATCTTCTAAAAGAATCTGTTCGATGCTACGCATCTCTGTGCTGTATTCTGCATAATTTTGAATGTAGTAATAATATGCTGCGTGCAGCGTTGTTGCATAGTACGCACTTCCAAGATCTGCACACCGTACAGTTTGCGCAGAATTTGAAGGAAACATTTTCTGAATTTGCGCAATCACTGGAGAAGGATAACACTTCTGCTGAGCAATGTCATATTGAGGATAAGTCAAATAAAGTGTGTGCGAGGCTGACGAAAGTAGCTTATATGCAGAATATCTCGCATCGATCATCTGCGTTTCCTTCGATTTTTTTACGGTAACATTTAAATTTTCTAGCGTCAGACAATCTGACTCGGAAAAAATTATACTGCCTGTGGGATTCTGTGGAAAAACGCCCTCACAAGCACCAATCAGAAAGACAATCTTAGGTGAATTGAGTCGTGCGGTGTTTCCTTTTGTGACCAAAATAGCATCTAACGTTGCCGGCGGAATGGCACGCTTTACATTCTTTAATAATGTGGCGAGAACATCACAAAACGTAGGAAGTGTCAACAGCTTCTGTGCATACAATTCGCTGACGTGTTCCATGATTTCAATCCAACTGTTCCAGGCGAACGTCCATTCCTCCATCGTCTTTATCCGCTGAGATTCATCTGCAATGAATAAAATCTGTTGATTCAAACGCATTTGAATTTGTGCCTTTTCCAAAAATTGATAAAGTGATTGACAAAGCACTGTACCACTTTGCTTTCCCTCACAAGTCTTTCTAAATGCCAACAAAGGGTCGACCAGTTTTTTTCGAATATACTCTGCCGTTTCATATCTACCGCCAGTAAAAGGCTCCTCCCATGTTTTTCCTTTTACTTGCCAAATGTATGCGTAATTTTCCAATTCTGCAATCTCCATTGCAGAACAATCCGTTAATCCTGTCTTACCCAATCGCAAGAGCAATTCTGTATCCAAATATTTGATGCGGAAAAGCTCCAACAACGTATGTAGGTAAACCATTAATGGCAAATAGCTCACAGATTGTTTCATGTCCAGATGATAGGGCAAGTCATACCGTTCCATTGCCGTTTCTAATACGCTTTGATATGCCGAAAGCTGATCTGTTACAATAATAATATCCCTACACCTGAGATTCCCGTGATCAGTCAGGAGTCGCCGAATGGTTGTACAAACGTAGTCTACTTCTTCGTTTGGCGAATACGCCTCCACAATGTGTAAATGAGTTACCATCTGCGAACAAACTTCCGATTGCCGAAAAATATGCCCACTAACCCATGACAAGTCCACAAATTGAAAGCGATAAGGCGTATCAAACTGTGTAATGTCAACATCAATATGCAGCTCACTTGCCCGTCGTTTCAAACAATGATAAGTTTGATTCACGGATGAAAATAGACCGAGGGAAAAATCCTGTTCAATAGATTCCGTCCCAAGTGCAATATAAACATCTTTGCAAGAGGAGAGAAGTACATCTAACATTTCGTACTCATCTTTTGTAAAACTTTCAAACTCATCCAAAAAGACAACATTTCCCAAAAAAGCATCCTGACCGTTTGCAATAGCAGAAGTTTCGGTTAAGTCCGTTTCTGTATCCCTTAAATGATGTTCCGTCAAAAGATGATCATATTGCAGATAAATTTGAAAAAGATCCATTGTTTTATCCAACAGATGACCATTTAGAGAGGTACAGGACTGATAGAGCAAAACCGGCGTAATACCATTTTGCCGAAAATCCGCAAATAGACTGTTGATTTCTTCAATGAAAGAAGATTGACGACATTGCTTTTCCAGTACACGCAGCGCATGTATTTCATCAGTGGTGTACAAAATCGCCTGATAGAGCAAAATAAATTTTGTCAAATCGTCCGCATATGTCTGAGTGGAATCCTGCGTACCATATTGTCGATAAATTTCTCGTGCCAAAGATTTGAAACTATACGTTTGAATCTGATTAAAAAGAGACGATCCAAGCACCTGATAAAGCTTTTGATCATATTCATAAGAAAACTGTTCCGGTACAAGTGTGATAACAGTCTCGCCGAGAGCAGCTTGTCGTCGAATTTCCTGCATCATATATTCTGATTTTCCACAGCCGGCACCGCCGATCATTATATGAATCATACTATGTTCCTCCAAGCACTTGTATCACTAAAAAAACGCAACTTCCAAACAAATACTTTTTCATAGAAAGGATTCTATCATATCTGTTCTAAAGCTGCGGTAATCATATTGAGACTCGTCGTTTATTTGTACAATCCCACAAGAACAATTCATTTACGTTCTTTTACGGGTGCGTTGCTATTATTTGATAAAATTACACATTTGGCTCTACCATAATTTCTCGATGTGGAACCGGTGTAGAAAATACAATTTGGGTTGAAGTGTTTCCAAAGCGTTGGATTTTTCCAATAAAAGTATCTAACTCCTGAGTCGAATGAAACGCAACCTTAATTAGCATAGAATAAACACCAGTCACACAATTACATTCTAGTACATTCGGACAATTGGTGATAAATGGATAAAATTCTGCCTTCTGTGCTGCAGCTAGTTCTAAGTTAATAAAAGCTATAATATGATATCCCAGCTTCTGCCGATCAATAATAGTATTATATCCTAAAATAATCCCCTGTTTTTCCAACTTATCAATACGTGAAGAAACAGCTGGAGCAGATAAAAAGACCTTTGAAGCTAATAGCTTCAATGGTGTTCTTGCATTTTCCTGCAAAAGAGTGATAAGCATTGCATCAATTTTGTCCATATTGTATATCGCATCCTTTCGTGTATCGGCAGTTTTCCAGATACATCAATTAAGTTCTTAGTAGTTATGATACCAAAAAAATATGTCTATTCTTTATGTATCATATGAATTTTTCGCATAAGACTTCATTTTTTACTTTTTTACGTTTTCAATACATTGTTTTGTTTGCTGTATCTCTTGTAATGCACTTTGAAAATACTCTTGCGCATTATCAAGTAAACGACTGACATATTTTTCCGCTGCCAGTTTCACATCATTTGAACCACTTTGCGCCTTTGTCAACATATCCAGCGAACGCTGTTTTGCCTCTTGCAACACCGCTTCTTTAGAAATCAACTGTTTCACACGAGATTCCGCTTCTTGAATAATCACTTCTGCCTTATTTCTTGCTTCGTTAATGATTCGGTCGCAGTCCGAATCAATCAGCTTTGCACGCTTGATTTCTGCCGGAACATTGAGTTGCGCTTCGTTTAAAAGTTCACGCATCCGATCTGCATCTATCACTGCTTTATGAGCTGCAAAAGGAAGCGGTCTTGCATGATCCAGCAAATCGTCCATTTCATCTAGCAATTCTTCTATATTCATGATAACTTCTCCTTCACCAATCTCTTTGTAATGACATCCAATATTTCTGATGGTATAAAATAACTGATATCTCCACCAAATGCAGCTATTTGTTTTACAACGCTGGAACTCAGATACATATTTTCTGCTGTAGTTGTCAGAAAAACCGTTTCTGCACCTGCGTAAAGTTTTCGATTGGCAAGTGCCATTTGAAATTCATATTCAAAGTCACTGACTGCACGTAAGCCTTTCACAATCGCAATTGCGCCTGCTTCTCGCACATAGTCCGCCAAAAGTCCATCAAAAATATCCACAGAAACATTTGGTAAATCTGCTGTAACGCACGCTATCAGTTCCTTGCGTTCTTGAGGTGTAAAGCATTCATGCTGCTTCATCATATTTTTTGAAACCAAAACAATCACTTGGTCAAATAGCTTTGAAGCTCGTGTAATAATGTCTAAATGTCCAATTGTCACCGGATCAAAGCTTCCCGGACAAATTGCAATTCGTTCCATTTAAGCTTCACCTCTTTTATATATTGTAACGGTAATTGTACCGTATTTACGTTCTTTTTGAATTGACCATTCTTTCATCGTATTTGGAAGGACAAGTGCCGTTTCATGTTCACAAACGATCCAACCATCCTTTTGCATATGCGATATCAACAATGGTAAAATCTTTTTAATGATACCCTTACGATAAGGAGGGTCTAAAATTGCAATATCAATTTTTGAAGAAAGCATCTGTAAAAAAGCCTCTGCTTCTGTCTGATAAATCTGCGCACGTTCTGTAAAATGCGTGACCTCTAAATTCTCACGTGTTACTGCCAGCGATCGTGGAGAATGGTCTACAAATATTGCACGCACTGCACCACGACTCAGAGCTTCAATGCCCATTTGTCCACTTCCTGCAAACAAATCCAGAACAACGCTCCCGGAAATTTCGAATTGCAAGGAGGAAAAAATTGCTTCTTTTACCTTATCCGTCGTAGGACGAACCTCTTGTCCATCGAGTGTTTTTAATTTTCTACCTCGTTCGATTCCGGAAATGACACGCATACAACTTTAATCTCCTTTTATCTTCTCTTGTTATGTGGAATCTGTAGCAATGCTTTGCAGCAATTGATACAACTCTTTTCCAGTTTCTTCACCAACTCCTGCTACGCTTCTCAATTCCTCTAGCGACGCTTTTTGCATATTGGCAATTGTTTTATAATGTAGTAACAGTTTTTGTGCCTTTTTTTCGCCAATACCATGCACCTTTGTCAATTCTAATTGATAAGACGATTTTGCGTGCAACTTGTGCATATATGCTACAGAAAAGCGATGCACCTCATCTTGAATTCGTGTCAACAGATGAAAGGAAGCACTATTCGCCGACAGCAAAATTTCTCCGCCTGTTGTTGAAATCGCTCTCGTGCGATGTTTTTGATCCTTAACCATGCCAAAAACAGGTATATTTAGTCCCATTTCACGTACAATTGGAACAATTGTATTAACATGGTTCTGCCCACCATCCAACAAAATTAAATCTGGCAGACGGGAAAAGCCCTCCTCGTCCTGCGCCAAATAATGATTCAAACGTCTTGTCAACGCTTCACGCATACAAGCATAGTCATCCTGTATCTGATTTTCTTTCATGCGAAAGCGTTTATATGCTTTCTTCAAAGGACGACCATTTTCGAATACTACCATACCACAGACAATCGATGTAGAAGAAAGATTTGAAATATCGTACGCCTCGATATAAGATGGCGGTTCCGATAGCCCTAGAGCCTTTCCTAGCTCCTCCAGTGCCTGCACTTCTTTTCCCGTTCGTCCAAAACGCAGTGCCAATTCTTCATTGGCATTGTTTCGGGAAAGCTGTACATATTGTAAATATGTGCCACGTTGTGGTACAATAATATGAATGCGGAAATTGCTAAATTCCGAAAAAAGCTTCTCATAATTCGCTTGGTTGGGCAAAATAAATTCCAGAATCAATAACTTCGGAATGCTAGAACGGTGACGCTCATAGTATTGTAACAAGAAAGTATCCATTAATTCTACTTGTGATACTGTCTCTTGAAAGAAAAAAGTCTGTTTATCGAAAAGCCTTTGATTACGGTAACACAGTACTGAGATACATTGTGTACCACTATGTTCTGCCATAGCAATGACATCAGCTTCTTGTACAGATGCATCTCGAATTTTTTGCGTCTCCCCTGCCCTCGTAACCGCCTGTATACGGTCACGATAAATGGCGGCTCGCTCAAAGTCCAGCGATTCTACCGCTTTTTCCATTTCCTCTTGCATTTTTTTTATAGAATCCTTGCTTCCTACTTGAATATAATTTTTCGCCTGACGGATAATATCTCGATAAGCTTCTTCGGAGATATTTCCACGACAAACACCCATACACTGGTTAATATAATAATTCAGACAAGGACGAGATTTATGAAAATCCTGTGGAAATTTTTTTCGACAAGTTGGCAGACAAAAGACACGATTTACTTCTTTTACAGTTTCTCTTGTGACAAAACCACTCATGTATGGTCCTAAATAATCGCCCATTTTTTCCTTATTTTTTTCTGCGGTAAGTCTAGGATATGGTTCATCTGAAAAACAAATATAACTATAACCTTTGTCATCTTTTAATAAAATATTATACTTTGGCTGATGCTGCTTAATCAAGCTACACTCCAAAACCAGTGCTTCGTATTCCGAATCTGTGACAATAAAATCGTAATCATAGACATGATCCACCATACTTGCCACTTTCGGTGTATGATCGGCAAACTCACGAAAATAACTTGTTACACGATTCTTTAAATTTTTTGCTTTTCCAATATAGATGATTTCCAATTTCTGATTTTTCATCAGATAGACACCGGGAGAAGACGTCAACTTCGCAGTTTTTTCTTTCAAAAAAGGCAAACGTGAATTCATACCTTCCTCCGAACCTATACACATCCAGTTAAGAAAAGACTTTTAGTGCCTTTTGTCCAATATCTTTTCGGTAGTGGACATTTTCAAATTGAATTTGTTCCACACCGGCATATGCTTTTTTCAGTGCCTCCTGCAATGTTTTTGCCGTTGCTGTGACACCCAAAACACGTCCTCCGGCAGTTAAAATGACATCACCGTTTGATTTTGTTCCAGCATGATATACCAGACAGCCATCCAACTGTCCATTTTCATCTAATCCGGAGATGGTCAAACCGGTTGCATATTTTTTTGGATAACCACCACTTGCCATAACTACGCATACAGCACAATCGCTTTTCCATTGTATCGACAGCTGATCCAATGTTTCGTTTTCTGTTGCCAAGATAATATCTACTAGATCTGTCTCCAAAAGCGGCAAAACCACCTGCGTTTCTGGATCACCAAATCGACAGTTATATTCAATTACCTTTGGTCCCTTTGGCGTTAACATCAAGCCAAAATAGAGACATCCATGAAACGATCTGCCTTCTTTTTCCATTGCACGAATGGTCGGTAAGAAAATTTGATCCATGCACATCTGTGCAATTTCCGGTGTATAATATGGATTCGGTGCAACCGTTCCCATACCACCAGTATTTTGTCCCTGATCACCGTCCAATGCACGTTTATGATCCATAGAAGAAACCATGGGCTTTATCGTCTTTCCATCTGTGAAACAGAGTACCGATACTTCCGGCCCCGTTAAAAATTCTTCAATGACAACTTTCGCACCACTCTCGCCAAAAATACGATCTTCCATAATGGAGTGAATACCGTCTACTGCTTCATCAAAATTTTGTGCCAGAATCACACCTTTCCCTAAGGCGAGACCATCCGCTTTGATGACAGTAGGATATGTATTTTGACTCTTTAAATATGCAATTGCCTTTATAGGGTCATCAAACACTTGATATTCCGCTGTAGGAATCCGATACTTCTGCATCAATTCTTTTGAGAATACTTTACTGCCTTCAATGATTGCCGCATTTTTTTTCGGCCCAAACGTCTGAAAACCCTCTGCTTGTAATGCGTCCACCATGCCAGCAACCAAAGGATCATCCGGTGCAACAAATACCAAATCCACCGTCAGTTCTTTCGCCAGCGCAATGACACCATCAATATCAGTTGCCTTCACTGGATAACACGTAGCAAATTTTGCAATGCCCCCATTACCTGGTGCGCAATATAATGCATCTACTTTGGAGCTTTCTGCCAATTTCATGACAATAGTGTGTTCACGACCGCCGCCACCTACTACTAAAATTTTCATTTTTTCTGTCCTTTCTATGCCATTAGAAACAACAGCATTTCTATTTATCGGAATCTAGATAAACAGTTTTTTTACATCAAAGTCCATGGAATTCAAAACATTTTCGGTTGCTTTATCAGAAGACTCTGTATAGCCATCAAGTCCTCCATAAGTAATAACGAAAAGTGTATCCTCTTTTTATAACACAATTTGCGTTATATCCATATACAACGTCGAATCGCTGATGTCGTATCCATAAGAAACCGTATATTGATACGTTGGTACTCCGTCCAATTCACCTTCTGTTACATCCGTCACTTCATATCCGTCCATTGTTTCATAGTTTTCTCTTAAAATATCGTCAACATATTCCATAGTGTCCATACCATTCAGATAGCTAGATGACACCGTCATCACATTTATGCTAGACAAACATTCTAAGTAATTATCTGAAACATAAGTAAGCACAGGATACCCACTGCTGTCATTCAGGTCCCAAATTTCCGGATCTGCTACGAATGAAAATCCATCTCCTTCATAATAGCCAGTGCGTGTAGCATCTGAGGCATAAGCACTCTCTTCAGCAGCTGTAATCTTTGATTCAGTTGTTTCCGACGATATGTTTGTAGTAATCATTGTTGTCTCTGTTTCAATGCTTGCTTCTGTTGTCACTGCTACTTCTCTACTTGTATCAGAATCATCATCTTCGTCATCCAACAGACCACAACCACTCGTTGAAACCATAGTCAAAACCGTAAAAGCTATAAAAAGCTTCTTCTTCGTATTCATTACTTTTCTCCTTTTTTGATTAAAAAATTCCCATTGCCAATTCCTGTTTTTTGAGACATCACAATTAATGGTGGAACAAACGAATTCCCGTGAATGCCATTGCTATATGATATTTATTGCAAGTTTCGATGACATTGTCATCACGAATGGAACCACCCGGTTCAGCGATATAAGCGACACCACTCTTTCTTGCACGTTCGATATTGTCACCAAATGGAAAAAATGCATCTGAACCGAGAGATACGTCTGTATTCATTTTCAACCACTCTTGCTGTTCTTCCTTGGTGAATACCTCTGGCTTTACCCGAAACGTCTTTTCCCATTCGCCATCTGCCAGAATGTCCATATACTCATCAGAAATGTAAACGTCAATGGCGTTGTCTCGATCTGGACGACGGATTCCGCCTATAAACTGCAAACCCATAACCTTTGGATGTTGCCGCAGCCACCATATGTCGGCTTTATCTCCTGCGAATCTGGTGCAATGTATTCGGGACTGCTGTCCGGCACCGACACCAATTGCCTGACCATCTTTCACATAGCAAACTGAGTTAGACTGTGTGTACTTCAGCGTAATCAAGGAAATTAATAAATCTCTCTGAAATGCCTTCGGAATAATTTTGTTTTCGGTCACAATATTAGACAACATTTCCTTGTTAATTTCCAGGAAATTATGTCCCTGTTCAAAAGTAACACCGAAAACCTGTTTCCGTTCTAACTCTGCTGGACGATAATTTGCATCAATTTGAATGATATTATAGGTACCCTTTCGCTTTGACTTTAAAATATTCAATGCTTCCGGCTCATAGCCAGGGGCAATAATGCCATCAGAAACCTCTCTTTGTATCATTTTAGCTGTTGGCACATCGCATATGTCCGATAAAGCGATAAAATCCCCGTAAGAGCAAAGCCTGTCTGCACCTCTCGCTCTGGCATATGCACAAGCCAGCGGAGAAAGTTCTAAATCATCAACAAAATAAATCTTTTTTAATGTGTCCGATAATGGTACACCTATAGCTGCACCTACCGGCGAAACGTGCTTGAACGACGTAGCAGCGCAAAGACCTGTTGCAGTCTTTAACTCTGATACTAACTGCCAACCATTAAAAGCATCCAGCAAATTAATATAACCAGGCTTTCCGTTCAAAACAGTAATCGGTAAATCGCTACCATCCTCCATGTAAACACGAGACGGCTTCTGATTCGGATTACAGCCATATTTCAATTGCATTTCCTGAGACATAAGTGAATACCTCCTTGAATCACTGATTTTTATTGTATATTCTCGTTTCACACTGCTTCGTTTTCAAGCAGATATACCGTACAAACAACGATACTTTATTGTCCGCATTCAAACTGTTCCACAACATTTCGCCAAATCCATCGATGTCCCCCACAATTTCCACTTTTTTCGGTTCACCCTGAAAGCTTGGCAGCGGATTGCCATCACCCTCATAAGTATGAATAAAATGCCCAACACCCACCTGCGGATTGCCATAAGAAAATGTGTAACGTTGACAAGAAGAAGGATTGCCATCCGCACTTTTGAGAATTGACAACGCATAGGAAAAACCATTGTTAGATTGGTCAATAATACCGGAAATACGAGATGTATAGTTCGGCGCATCCGGCTCAAATTCACGAGTACGTAAAGATTCTTCAAATGACTTTCCAGCCTGCAACAGCTGATATACCGTATCGGTTTGATCGCCATTTGTAACGATAGTATAGTCACCCAACACTCGAACCGGCGCATAAATAATCAAGCTCGGATCAACCATTTTAGAAGGATCAAACGCTTCAGTACGAATACCGTTTCCTTCTTCTACAAAGATACGATTCCGGCTATTTTCACTTCTGCCCATGATAAAATAAGCGGAAACAGCATATTTTCCATCTGCCGAACGACCGAGGACAATTCCTCTGCCCGGGTAAGCGTTTTGTTTTAATTCTTTTTGCAACGATACAATATTCATAATTTTCCTCCAGTCTTATTTTCACTTGATGATGACCGTGCGGTCTTGTACCTCCAACCTATTTGCGCAAAACAAGCGAACTGCTTCAGGAAGAATTTGCCACTCTGCCTCTTCCATAACACGCTGCTGCAACGTTTGTGGTGTGTCATTCGGACGAACAGCAACGGGCTTTTGTAAAATAATCGGACCATCGTCAGCAATTTCATTGACAAAGTGTACTGTTGCACCAGTATATTTCACGCCACGCTCCAATACTTGTTCATGTACATGAATTCCATAATATCCTACACCACAAAATGCCGGAATTAAAGATGGATGTACATTGATAATCTGGTTGTGATATGCACGAATAATTTGTGCATCCAAAATTGTCATAAAGCCTGCCAGTACAATTAAATCTGCATATTCCTGAAACAGTGCCTCCATCAACGCTTGCATATACTGTACTTTTGAAGAAAAACTCTTCAGCTCAATAACTCGTGTACTAATACCGACGTCTTTCGCACGGTTTAATGCGTGTGCCTTAGGATTGGAGGAAATAACGCAGCTAATTCGTCCATTTGGCAACTTTCCAGCCTTTTGTGCATCAATCAGTGCCTGCAAGTTTGTTCCACCGCCAGAAACCAACACAACAATGTTTTTCATCGTTTGTTCCCCCTTTCTTTTTATTATTTCAAGATAATGCCCTCGTTAGATTCCACTAGTTCACCTAAAATATAAGCAGTTTCACCAGCATCTCTCAATGTCTGAATTGCTTTATCAACGTCCTCCGACGCAACACAAACTGCCATACCTACGCCCATGTTAAATGTGTTGAACATATCATGCTCTGGAATTTTACCAGTTTTGGCAATCAAATCAAAAATGGGCAACACCTGTACATCACAACGCTGAATTCTTGCAGAAAGTCCTTTTTTTAATGCTCTAGGAATATTCTCATAAAATCCACCACCAGTAATATGAGCAATGGACTTTACGGTCACTTCCTGCAACAGCTTCTGAATTGCCGTGACATAAATTTTTGTCGGTGTCAAAAGACATTCTCCAAGAGTACAGCCAAGATCCGAGAAATGACGTGCTAAGTTGCCACTATTGACCGTAAAAACTTTCCGAATCAGCGAATAACCATTGGAATGTACACCGCTGGACTGCAATGCAATCAACACGTCCCCCGCTTTTTGCGTGTTGCTATTTAAAATTTTACTTTGATCTACGACACCCACCGCAAAACCTGCAACGTCGTATTCATCTTCAGGGTAAAATCCCGGCATTTCTGCTGTTTCGCCACCAATCAAAGCACATCCTACCTGTACGCAGCCCTCTGCTACACCAGAAACAATTTCTGCAACTTTTTTCGGGAAGTTTTTTCCAAGTGCAATATAGTCCAGAAAAAACTGTGGCTTTGCACCACAACAAATGATATCATTGACACACATTGCCACACAATCGATACCTATTGTAGTGTGTTTGTCCATCAAAAAAGCAATTTTCAATTTCGTTCCTACACCATCTGTACTGGAAACAAGTACCGGCTGTTTCATTCCTGAAACGTCAAGTGCATATAGGCCACCAAATCCGCCAATATCTGTCAACACATTTTTTGACATTGTTCTGGCAATGTGCGACTTCATCAGTTCAACTGCCTGATAACCTGCGGTAACGTCTACTCCGGCTTTTTTATAGCTTTCCGAATAGCTTTCCATATTTATGATACCTCCGTATTTTTCGAAGTTTTTTCATCTGCTCATAAAATAGGCAGATTTCGTGTCATTCACCAATTTTTGATTCAAATTTATCCTTTGGCATTTCCTTTGGCACCGAAATCGGATACTCCCCTGTAAAGCAAGCCGTACAAAAACTGGGTTGTGGTTTTAGAGATTCAGAAGTTAACGACTGTACGCCGTTCACACTCAAATATCCCAGTGTATCTGCACCAATGTGCTGACAAATTTCTGGTATAGTCATCTGACAAGCTATCAGTTTTTCTTTACTGTCGATGTTTGTTCCGAAATAGCAAGGATTGGTAAATGGTGGGCATGAAATCCGCATATGCACCTCTTTTGCACCTGCCTCACGTAACAAGCTGACAATACGCTGGCACGTTGTACCACGCACGATACTATCGTCAACCAGAATAACACGTTTTCCTGCAACCACACTTTTGACAGCGTTCAACTTAATATGCACTGCATTCGTCCGCATTTTTTGTGATGGCTGAATAAACGTACGTCCCACATAACGATTTTTGACGAACCCCACCTCATACGGGATTCCAGATGCTTGTGACAGTCCTAAGGCAGCATCAAGTCCACTGTCCGGAACGCCAATTACGACATCTGCATCCACCGGATGTTCTTTCCAGAGCAATTTCCCAGCACGAATTCTTGCATCATGAACACAAGTACCCTCAATAATCGAATCTGGACGTGCGAAGTAAACATATTCAAAGACGCACAATGATTTTTTCTTTTTACAATGTGTCCGAATAGAACGAATGCCATCCTTGTTCACAATTACAATTTCGCCCGGATCAATATCCCGATTAAATGTAGCATCAATGCTGTCAAGTGCACAACTTTCCGAAGCAAAGACAATGCTGCCGTCTTTACAGTGTCCCATACAAAGAGGACGAAAACCATTCGGATCTCGTACAGCAATAAGTTTTTGTGGCGACATGATGACCAAAGAATAAGCACCCTTTAAAGAATACATAGCGTATTCTATGGATTCTTCTATGGAAGAGCGTTTTAACCGTTGTTCTGTAATCGCATAGGCAATAACTTCTGTATCATTGGTTGTATGAAAAATTGCACCTCTCAACTCGTAGTGTTTTCGCAATTCATGCGCATTGACCAGATTCCCATTATGTGCAATGGATATCGGACCCTTCACATGACGTACTACAATTGGCTGTGCATTGGAGCGACTGGACTTTCCAGTTGTGGAATAACGAACATGACCGATCGAAATATTCCCTTGTCCGAGCTTTTCGATGTGATCCTTGTCGAATACATCTGGAACCAATCCTAGATCCTTTCGATGCGTAAATACACCTTTATCATTAACAACAATGCCATAGCTTTCCTGTCCACGATGTTGTAAAGCATAAAGTGCCACGTAAGTCATCGAGGCTACATCTGTCGTTGTATTTGCATAGACACCGAAAACACCGCATTCTTCATTGAGTTTCCGAAACATATGATTCTTTTCTCCCATCCGCAAAATTAATGTTTTAGGTTTCGCTTTATTCACCAAAAATTCGCTTCATGACTTCCTGATAAGCCTCTTCTGTGCCACCAAGATCTCTACGAAACCGATCTTTATCCAGTTTCTCATTGGTCTTTATATCCCACAGGCGACAAGTATCCGGTGAGATTTCATCTGCCAGAATAATGCTTCCATTAGACAAACGCCCAAATTCGATTTTAAAATCGATCAAGCGAATACCAATGGAAAGAAAGAACTTTTGTAAAACCTCATTCACCTTATGCGTGTAGGTCTTGATGGTGTTCAGTTCATCCTGTGTAGCAAGTCCCAGTGCCAGCGCATAATCATCATTAATAAATGGGTCGTCCAATTCATCGCACTTATAGCTGAATTCTAGGATTGAACATAATAAATCCGTTCCCTCTGCAACACCCATACGCTTCAAAAAGCTACCAGCAGCAACGTTTCGAATGATCACTTCCAGCGGAACAATAGAAACTTTTTTTACGGCTGTCTCCCGATCACTCAGTTCCTCCACCAGATGCGTAGGTACGCCTTCAATCTCCAACTGCTTCATGATGTAATTAGACATCCGATTATTGATGACACCTTTACCACGGATTGTCCCCTTCTTTTTACCATTGAAAGCAGTTGCATCATCTTTATAGTCTACAATAACAACTTCCGGATCCTCCGTTGCAAATACTTTTTTTGCCTTACCCTCATAAAGCTGTTCTAATTTTTTCCAATCTGACATTTGATTTTCCTCCATACAAAAATATCATTCATTTCACATTTTTTCAGTGCTTTTAAATTCTGCCGAAATTTTTGCGTCCTTTTCCTTCACGCCCTGTGCCATATCCAGTTTCATTTGCTCCAACTTTACGTCAATAGCTGGGTCGGAAAGTGCCAAAATCTGTGCAGCCAAAATCGCTGCATTTGCTGCACCATCAATTGCCACCGTTGCTACTGGGACACCTTTCGGCATCTGTACCGTTGCAAGCAAAGCATCCAACCCATCCAAAGTCGAAGACTTGATCGGAATTCCAATAATCGGCAGTGTCGTATGCGCTGCAAGAACACCGCCCAAATGTGCAGCTTTTCCAGCTGCTGAAAGAATAACACCAAATCCATTCTTTTTTGCGTTTGCAGCAAATTCCGCAGCAAGCGTTGGGGTGCGATGTGCACTCATCACATGCACTTCATATGGAATTTCGAATTTGTTCAGTTCAGCCAAAGCACCTTTTACAATCGGCAAATCGCTGTCACTGCCCATAATGACTGCTACTTTTTTCGACATACTTTCCTCCTAAATCCGAGCATACAGCTCCTATAGTAAACAGGCGAACTTGTTTTTAAATTGACTTATTCACAAGGAATGCGAATATAAAATGTAATATGTAAACAACTGACAGCATTATTGTAGCTGTACATCTGTTACAATCCAAACTTCATTCTGATTTTGTTCCATTGTCGCTATGAGCATTTGTTTTTTTTGTCCCTCATCTGCAAGGCGAATGTTCATATCGATTTGCCATGTTAAAATTGGAGATTTTCCCTCTTCGGTAGTGACGATGACAGTAGCATTTCGATCAATACGTAAAATCGTACGATTTTCCCGCACAAGAATGGACGCAATTGTATCCGCATTTTCTTCATCCGTAATTTCCAAAACAGCAGCATCATCATTATTTGTCATGATATTTAGCATCTGCTGAAATTGCGTTGCAACATAAATCCAAGCGTCTGCGGAAATCGAATCCACACCAGTATCCATCTCCTGCGTTATGGTTATTGTCGTATTATTTATGCTGCGCTGTAAACGCACGTCAGTTAGCAGAAGTCCCTTTTCTTCGTCATTAGTATAAACAAAGCTATCATTTTCGTTAATCAGCGTAATTGCCGTTTCACTAAGCGTATAGCTGTCCCACACCACAGCACTAATCGGTTGAAAATTTGAATCATACAAGACATAAGATTCTTCATCTGCAAATTCTGCCAGAAAACTAGTAGAAAATAATACCTGTACATTTTGGTACACAAAAGGGGCGACGAGATTCCCGTTTAAGTCCAGCACACCAAAAGGCTCTCCATCTGTAGCAGATTCCGCTGTACAAAAAACAGCCAAATAATCTGCGCTAAGAAAACGTAACTTCACCCAATCTGCCGTTACAAGTGTATTCTCATTTTCGTCTCGGACACCGTATAGATCATTTTCGTCTTGGAACACTTCGTTTCCGCCAATACGAATCGATGTGTCCAAATCATCGCTTTGGTTTCCCTTAGAATTTTTAGAAATGCCCACTGAAAAACTAATGGTTCCAACCACTAGGAGAACGAAAATCGAAATCAAAAAGCCGGCAAACAGCCTCATATGCTTATTCATACAAAAACAGCCTACACCCTTTCTCAGAATTCCTCTGTCTTTCTGGCATCCTCTTCTGTTTCACTCACCAAATAAATTGGTCTTTTTTTCGTCTCCAAGTATGTTTTTGCAAGATATTGTCCGGAAATGCCCGTGCAAAATAGCTGTAAGCCACCCACTAAGAAAATAGCACAAATCAATGTCGTAAAACCTTGTACCGGATCACCAAAGCAAAGTTTTTTTACTATAATTACCACTATCATAACGAATGCAGCCAAACAGCTGATAATGCCCAGTACGAATGCAAGAGTAAGTGGTGCCGTAGAAAACGCAAAAAAACCCTCCAGTGCATAGCAAAACAATTTCCAAAAAGACCATGTACTCGTGCCGGCTGCTCGCTCTACATTTTCGTATTCGATATATTTCGTACGAAAACCAACCCAACTAAATATACCTTTTGAAAAACGATTATATTCTTTCATGGATAAAATAGAATCCACCATTTTGCGAGTCATAAAGCGAAAATCCTGTGCGCCATCTACGATTTCTGTTTGTGAAATTTTATTGATAATTTTATAGAACTTTCTCGAAAACCAAGAAAGCAGCTTTGGCTCGCCTTTTCGACTAACCCGACGTGTAGTGGCACAGTCATATTTGCCGCTTAGCACTGTGTTATACATCAACGGCAAAAACTTTGGCGGATGTTGCAAATCTGCGTCCATAATGACCACATAGTCTCCTTTGGCATTCTCCATGCCAGCAAACATTCCTGCTTCTTTTCCAAAATTTCTCGAAAAAGAAACATAGCGCACACGCTCGTCCTTCTTTGCCATTTCACGTAGAATTTGCAGTGTATTATCCTTAGAGCCATCGTTGATAAACAATAACTCGAAATTAGTGTCTGTATGTTCCTCTTGAATTTGTAGCATTACCTTTTGAATTTCTTCATAAAAGAGTGGCAATACCTCTTGTTCGTTATAACAAGGTACGACGATGGATATTTTTTTCATGACATCCCTTCCTATTTCGGGTGAAATCCCCTAAAATCGTTTTATTATCAAAAGAAAGCTGGATCTTTCCACTTCTTTTTTCGATAGCCTGTCTTTTATTATAACACTTTTCCTTTTGTTTTACAACCCTATCCACAATTATTTTTTTATTTTTTCTGCTTGTGGTATCAAAAGCGAAGAAAAATATCTCTCATGATTTCGATATTGTTCCATTTTGTAGAAATTGTGTAATCGTTTTCTTGTAATTGTCAGAACGGTGTGACATTTTTTGTATCAATGTAGAGAGTTCCTCAGCAAAAACCAGTCTCAATGCCTGTACTTCAGATGCTTGCATCGTACAATCCTCTAACCGAAACGGCAAGGATGCATAGTACATATCGTGAAAACAGCAGCGCAATCGATCACGAAAAAGAAAATGCAGTTTATCTTTTTTTAAGATAAGTCCAACCTCTTCTTGTGTTTCACGTATTGCGGCGACAAGACTGTCCTCACCGGAGTCTACTGCACCGGCAGTAATGTCCCACTGCCCGGGACGAGTCAATTTCTCGTTAGAGCGTTGCTGGATAAGAAATTGATGATTCATATTTTCCAAAAAAATATGTGTACACAAGAAAAAATTTCCATCCGGCAGTATTGTACCACGAGGTGCCATCTGACCAGTTGGTTTCCCATTTATATTATAAACATCGAGCATCTCCATCAAATCATCCATCCTTTTTACACATAATATGAACTTTATCTATTGTATCACGAAAGCACTGATTTCGTCAAGGATAAAATTGTGATATTTTATAAAATATCATATTTTTATATTTCCACATTTATTTATTCATTGAAGTGGTTAAAATATATCATTATATATTCATTTTTATCTAGACCTAATTTTTCTCTTCAACGGTTACCAATTCTACATGAGTCTTTCTTCTCAACTGAGTCCTATAGAAATTCTGATTTTCTGAAAATTAAGTGAAATTTCAGAAAAAGCCCTTTTATTCTGTAACACATTATGTTATACTAATAATGTTAAATATAGATGATTATGCATATAGAGGATTGTTATTACAAAATATATGACAGTGTTGGTGTCCAGCTTGGAGTACTGGATTCAAAAAGGAGTGTAGTATCATGTCAAAATTGAAACAAAGATTTATAAATTTTATGCAAGGCAGATACGGTGGAAATGATAGCCTAAATAAATGGTTGCTCGGTGCATTTATTGTCCTGTTGCTGCTTTCAATTTTATTACAGAGCAGCATTCTGGATTTCTTGTCAATTCTTGTACTTATTTATTCCTACTTTCGCATTTTTTCCAAAAACATTTCGAAACGTTCTACAGAAAACCAGAAATTTTTAGAAATCAAGCAAAAGGTGATTTCTTTTTTTAGAGGAAAAAAATTTGCTGCTATAGATCACACCCACCACATTTATCGCTGCCCTAACTGTAAACAAAAGGTGCGTGTACCAAAAGGTCGTGGAAAAATCTGTATCACCTGCCCAAAATGTCAGACAGAATTTATCAAGCGGAGCTAAACGATGTACGGATATGTACAATTATATAAATCAGATTTACGATTTCGAGAATATGACGAATACAGAGGATATTATTGTGGTTTGTGCGAGGCAATTCAAAATCAGTACGGTTCACTAGCAAGGTTAACACTAAGCTATGACATGACCTTTTTGATTTTGCTACTGAACGGTCTGTACGAACCGGAAATTAGTTGTAGCAATAGCCGCTGCGTTGCGCATCCTCTCAAAAAACAATGCCATCTTTCCAGTCCTGTCACAGCATATGCTGCTGATATGTCTATTTTGCTTGCTTACGAAAAAGGTCAGGATGATTGGACAGACGAAAAAAAATTATCTAAAAAGGTTGCATCGGATATATTGAAGCGTAACTATCGGCAAGTAGTGGAAAAATATCCCGAAAAAATACACATTATACAAGAACAATTTAACGCACTCCACGAAATAGAAAAGCGAGGAAAACAGAATTTGGATTTATCGGCGGGTTGTTTTGGTACGATACTTGGCGAGATTTTTGTTTGGAGATCTGACGAATGGGAAACAATACTCCGAAAACTGGGATTTTATTTAGGAAAATTTATCTACTTACTAGACGCATACGATGACTTAGAACGGGATATCAAGAAAAATTGCTATAATCCACTGATCCCATTGTCCAATGAGCCGGATTTTGATCAAACCTGTGAACATTTGCTTCAAATGATGATTAGTGATTGTGCAGAACAGTTTGAACGTCTCCCTATCCTCAAGAACGAGGAAATTATACGAAATATTTTGTACGCAGGTGTCTGGACTGGTTTTCACCGTGCACATCAAAAAAAAGAAAAACAAAAGGAGAATGGAAATGGATCCATATGAAATATTAGGTGTTTCTCACAATGCAACCGATCAGGAAATTAAAAAGGCGTATCGTGCGTTAAGCCGAAAATATCATCCGGACGCAAACGTAGACAAGCCAAATGCCAATGAATATGCAGAAAAATTCAAACAAATTCAACAAGCATATCAGACAATTATGGATGAACGAAAAGGAGGAAATTTCCAAAGTGGATACGGTGGATTCCGCTCTCGCAATCGTTCTTCCTCTGGTTACACGGACGAAAATGACGCACATTTACAGGCAGCCGTAAATTTTATCCGAAATGGTCGTTTTTCTGAAGCATTGCGTGTGCTGGACAGCATCGAAAACCGCAACGCTTCATGGTACTACACTGCTGCTGTCGCTAATTCCGGCAATGGAAACAATGCAACTGCACTGCAATATGCCCGTACCGCCGCACAAATGGAACCAAACAACCAAGAATATCAAAAACTAGTAGAACAATTGGAAACGCCAGGATTTTCTTACCGAAATATGCAACAGTCTTACATGGGTAGTAGTTTCGGTGACGACAGTTGCGTTCGCTGCTGTGCTGCAAATCTAGCCTTTAACATTTTCTTGAACTGCTGCTGTAATTGTATGTAACCCGATGGTTGATGTTTTTGGCGATTTCACTTTTTTGTACAATTTACACAAAAATTGTTTTGAATAGTGTTCAATGTGAAGAAAAACTGTCGTTATCTCAAGAAAATTTCTGAAAAGTGTTTACTTTTTTCGAAAAATGCGGTATAATATATCAGTATATTAGGATGAGGAGATTCTTAACATGATGTTTTTTCATCACAAAAGTGAAATACCGAATCAAAATCCATTTTTTTACTATGGCGGAAATTACCCTGAAGAGACAGCAGAACCATTCTATCATTCTGGTTTAACGGATTATGTTTTACGTGTTTCTGTAGCAACGCATATTGGAAAAGTACGTGGCAATCACGAGGATAACTTCTATTTAGAAGAACTATACATGAGCGACCTATTTCGTAACGATTTTTCTGCAACTTATACCATATCCTCTGCTGATGGTATGAGCTTTGCAGTTTTTGATGGTATGGGTGGTGCTGCGTATGGTGAAGTAGCATCTGAAATTGCCGTGCGAACACTTCGAGAATATGAAAAAAAATTGAAAGAAGCAGACGGTATTCGAATGCTGGATCAGTTGGTAAGCGCATATACTGCGGAAGCAAATGATGCGATTTGCGATATGTTAACGCAAAAGCATTGCCAAGTCGGTGGCACGACTTTTTCCATGCTCTATTTCATGGGCGATGCCGTAAAGCTTTATTATTTGGGTGATAGCCGTATCTATTGTTACAAAACTAATACACTGACTCGTCTAACAAGAGATCATACAGTTGCAAATCAAAAGGTAGATGCTTCAATTTATACCGAGGAAGAAGCACTGAAAAGTCCTGATCAACATCGTATCACTTTATATATTGGTTCTGATCGAAAAAAGACAGGATTAAATGCAGATAGCAGACCACCTATTCCATTGGAAATCGGTAACAAGTTTCTGCTGTGTACAGACGGTCTGACAAATATGTGTACAGATGACGAAATCAAAGATTTACTCTCACAAAATTATTATAATGAAGCATCAATTCTCATTCAAGCCGCCTTACAAAATGGCGGAACAGATAATGTAACTTGTATTGTATTAGAAATTCTACCGGCGAGGTCAGAAAAGGACGAAGAAACGAATTAATTTCACTATAACAGTACTGCACAAAAATGTGTAGTGCTGTTTTTATAAAAATATGGTATGTACTGTCCGTACATACCGTGTTTGCATCTGATTTTATATTGTCTACGTCAATCATCATCGCAGACATCTTCTACTGTCGTTTTATAGACCGATTTTTCTGTCCCTTGTATAGTACTTTCTGCATCCTTTGTATCGGCACTGGCAGTCCGTTGTTCCGATTGCCATTTCCCATAGGAGACATTTTTACAGCCACACTCCGGACAAAACTTTTGTAAATCATCCACTTTCGCACCGCAAGACGGACAAATCGTTGCATGATCCAATCCTGCAAGCTCGGCTTTCAACGTGTCCATTTGCATCCATAAGTCGGTTACTTGTTCGAACAATCCGACGTACGACTGATCCGGATCCCGCTGATTTTCCGCATAATATTTTAATCCGATTTCTTGATAGACTTCTGCCAAATCGCTTTTACAACGACTCATCATACGACGAATTCTTGCTCTCGCCGAAGCTTTTTTTGAAGCTTCCTCGATATTTTGCGTAAGTTTACTCGTCGTTTCACTCATTCGATGAAATTGATCTCTAAAATCCATCCTGTTTTCCCTCCAACGGAATCTATACTTTCAGCACACCTTGTGCCGGTGTAATACAAAGCGTAACAACTAGAATATGTGCGACCTAGTTTATATTTTGAGGTAGTTATCCCCCTCATTATGCTATGCTTGTTTTGGTAAAAAAATTCTCGCAATCATTTTCACTTTATCCAATTACATAAGCAAACTTCGCACTACGTAAACCTAACACGCTGCTGAAGGATTTTCCGTTGACAATTTTTTGCCCATCGATGGTAACAGAACGAACATAACCACTATCGCCAACCTCTACTTGAATCCAATTAGAAACATTAGAAGAAAGCGTAATGCCATAGGCACTTTGAATACGTGAACGAACTTCATCCACAGACATATTCGTTACTTCACCATAATACGGATCATACTGTGCATCGTAATCGCACTGTACACTAACTAAGTAAGGGTAATTTGTACCAAAAATGTCATTGGAGCTTGCTGTTGCACCACCACTGGATGCACCATAAACTGTAAGAGCATAGCTGCCGTCATAGTAGAGTGCTTGTCCTAAAACAGAAGTAACAGCATCAATAACATTTTGCGGTGGATTTGCCTTTAGCGCAAGTCCTGTCGCACTACCACCATAGAACATAATATAGCTATATGCAGCGACAGTCTGCGCTTTCATTGCTTCTACATCCATAGTGGAACTCATTTCTGCATATACAATTTGAGAAAGAATATCCACAAGGCTACCAGTCACGCCATTGGCAGTAATCGTGCCAGAAGTGCTTTCTTGTACCAATGTAGTACCTGGATAGTAATGGAATAAAATCTGCTGATAGTCATAGCCACCATAGGTTGCATAATAATTTGCGCCATTTTGGCTCATTCCCACACAGTGACCATATCCATACGTCGTAAATGCAAATTGCCCGGACTCCGGCGAGCCTAGGGAAACAGCATAACCAGAATCAGTGCTGCCGGTTGCACTGGAGGAAGCAAGTTCTCCTTCCGTAACAGCATTCGTCGCCTCTTCGATTGTGAGTGCATCTTCGGAATCTACAAGGGTCGTTGCTTCTTCCATTTCCGCAACCTCTTCATCGGTGGGTGTCACTTCTTCGTACTCAACCAATGATAAGCTGGAATCGTAATCTGAAATTTCAGCTTTCCACATAGTACTGGAACCAGAAGTTATATCAGTCGTAGTTTCAACCGTACTTGTGGATTCTAAGACAGTCGTACCTGTTTCTTCCGATACGGCATATACTTGACTTACTGACGCACTGGCAAGCAGTACTACTATTGCGAGTGCAATACTCACATGCGGGTAACGTACTTTCATATCAAAACTCCAATTTGTACCGGTTTACACCGGGTAGTAATTCTGCACAAGATATACCGGAGTACGCATCACATAATCGTATATATGTATGCATTTCAAAGAAAAGATGTAAAACAGGAAAAATTTCTCCTAAATCCGGTCGTGCATATCAAGTGCAGGCTCATGAACACTTTATGATTCAGAAGAGTCTTCTTCAGAATCACCCTGAATCAGTTCTAATAATTCGTCGGTGGTTTCGCCTTCCCTCAGTCGCCTCAATACGATGATAAAACGTGAATTATCCTCATCAGAATAGCAAGTAGACAATGTCAATAAGCTATCGCCATACTGTACATCGATGGGATTATCAATCATATTTTTTTCTTCCACCGCCGACATATAGCCGTCGAAAGCTTCTTTATCATCCAGTTCTTCCATGCGCCAGTATGGGAAATCTGCATCTGCATCACCACTGGTAATGACAAGTCCTACCATGACATAGGTGTAATCTGCATAGTTTGAACTGAATGTGATAAACGGATAATCCTTGTAATAAGAAGGATCTTGTCGATACTTCCGCAGAGAACCAAACATCGTATTATCTGCCATGTTATGACCATACAGAACAATATTTTCCGACCAAGTATCTGTATCTGCGCCGAACACATCAGTATAGTCCATAAACACAGTGCCAGCACGGAATTCTTGTCCATCGAAACCAACCGACAAGTAGTAATCATTATCAGTGGTCTGTACCACAGGATTATCCACTTCTGTACCTTCCACTGTAATATAACCAACAGTATCCGGATTTTGTGTCAAAAGCTCCTTGGCACGTTCTGTCATTTCTGGTTCTGTGGTTTCCTCTACGGTTTCCACTTCAGTCTCTTCTTCAGTGGTAGTCGTTACAGTATTTGCCGTCTGGTCAATTTCTTTTCCACAGCCAGCCGCTAACATGGAGACACATAAAAGCAACGCCAATATAGAAGTTTTCCGTTTTCTCATTTGTGATTCCTCTTTTCTTCCGATTTGTCTTTCACATTTTTCCATTAACCATAAGGTGCAAACGCTGCATCCGGATCATATTTCTCCGCATCATTAAATAGATAATAAACATTTGGCCACTTAATGTTCTGATTAATGGTACTCCCGGCAACACGAGCATAAGAATCTTCGCCTTCTCGCACACGTCTTGCCACAATGACCAGTCGTGCCGTATCGAAAGCACTGTTACAGGTCGCTAATGTCAGAAGCTGATCACCGTATTCCACATCAATATTTGTGATTCGTATCGTACGACGTTTTACTTCATTGACATAATCATAAAATTCTGTTTCATTCGCAAAATTGATATCATTCCAATAATCAAATCTCGTATCTGTAGTATCCTCTGCATCTGCAATAAAGTACGCAAAAATTTTGTACTGATACGTTTCATAATTGGAGTTCAATTCAATAATCGGGTGTTCTTCATAATAATCTGCATCAGACTTATAATATTTCAGCGATCCAAACATAGATAAGTCACGCATATTATGTCCATATAAAATCAGATTGTCTGAATTTTCCACAGCAAGCGTTCCATCGTCACCTACCTGATCAAAAGAGCATCGATAATCCAAAAAAATGGAACCAGAATTCGACTTTTCACCATAAATATTTCGGTAGAGATAATATTCATCTCCCTCCGAGTCCGTCAAGTGCTGCATTATCGGATAATCTACTTCGGTATCCGGAATTGTAATCCAGCCTGCAACTTCTTCATTAATTTCAAGTAAATCCGCCGCATTGAAGAGCAGTTTGTATATTTTCTCCTCTGCCTCGGTTTCTGTCTCGATTTCTTCCACATCATTGGAATCAGCCGTTTCCGTACTAGTGATTGTGGTTGTTTGGGAAACACCAGCGTGATAAGAAGAAGCCAGTTCCTCATGAAGGTTATCAGCACGGTACAGGTTGATAAGATAATTCAATGCAATCACAATACATGCCAAAAATACAATTGCTGAAAAAATAAAAACACACTTACGCACCACTTCGCCGGTGCTGTCCGATGCTTGGGGCAATATCTCCAAAACTCGTCTGCCGAAAGATTGCTTTTGTTTCGGATGACCTCTTGCAGACATTGATGGTTTCAAAACATTTTTGTGTGGCTTTAATTTCGAATATTTTTCCGGATGCTCTTTTTTATCTTTTACCTGTTTTATCTGCCACGCCACACGAAGTGAAACAGCCTCTTCTTCTTCTTCTTTGGAAATTTGATAAAGACTCGAACGAATCGCCATAATTTTTTCTTCAGAAGATCTTTTTTCCTCTGTCGATTCCGTTAACGCTGTTTCCGTTTTCGCCTCTTTCTCGGTGTCTTCTACTATTATGGTATCTTCTTGATCGGAAATCAAAGACATTGGATTTGACGATGTTTCTATTGCAGTTTTTTCTTCTTCCTGCATACTGATTCCTCCATCAAACACCACTGAACCAATCCAAATGCACAAATTGCCGTCCCCTGTCGAATTTCATCACGGGTTTTCAAGCCAAAGTGCCACAGTTCCAAAGGTACAACACTTTGCCATTTTCCAACACGCAATCCCAAATAAACCGTTCCAACCGGTTGTTTCGGTGTACCGCCACTCGGCCCTGCAAGCCCCGTAACTGACAAACAGACATCCGCTCCAGACTGCTTATGCAGTCCTTCCAGCATAGCAAGTGCCACTTTAGTACTCACAACGCCATAACGTTCGATCAAACTTTTCGGAACGTCTAGCAATTTGGTCTTCATAGATGCGGCATATGTCACTAAACCCAATTCAAAAACACGAGACGCCCCTGAAACACTGGTGAGAAGCTGCGATAACAACCCACCAGTACAGCTTTCAGCAGTCGCAATCGTTTTCCCTTCTCTATCTAATAATTGTACTACATTTGATATGGTCTTGTCAAGTGCTTTTTCAGTTTCTTGATAGAATTGTCGCATTTTTCGGGAATCTATCACAAAATTCTGTTCCATTCGACACCGCCTTTCTACAATTCGTAAAATCCAACAGAAAATTCAATTCGTTTCCACAGTAAATATTTTTAATGTTGTCCCATTCACGGACTTTTCTATCATCTCAGAAAAATCAAATTTTCCCTGTGCTTTTTCTACATCGTCCAATGTCGGTCGCACCTTTGGGTGTTTCGGTATAAAAACGGTACAACAGTCCTCATAGGGCAACGTGGATGTCTCAAATGTGCCGATACGCCGTGCTGTTTCGATAATTTCTGTTTTGTCCAGCCCTACCAGCGGACGCAATACAGGAATTTTACAAACCGCATCCGTACAGGCGATGGCGTGCATCGTTTGACTTGCCACCTGTCCTACGCTCTCGCCGGTAATTAACGCCAAACATTTTTCTTTTGCCGCTACTCGTTGTGCAATTTCCATCATGAGTCGGCGCATTATAATTGTAAAATACCCATTCGGACAATGCGTCTTGATTGCCTCCTGAATTTCCGTAAATGGCACACAAAAAAAAGCGATATTGCCACAATACGCTGTTAGTTCTTGACAAAGCGTTTCCACTTTTTCCAGTGCTCGATCAGAAGTATAAGGAGGACTTATAAAGTGAATCGCCGTGATTTGTACACCACGTCTTGCCATGCGATAGCCGGCAACTGGACTATCAATGCCGCCGGAAAGCAAGAGCATTGCTTTCCCACTAGTCCCTACTGGAAGTCCTCCAGCACCTTTTCTGTCAGCACCGTGAATAAATGCGTACTGATCTCGGATCTCTGCTGTAACAATAAATTCCGGATTATGAACATCGACTTTTAAATGTGGGTAGGCATCGATCAGATCGCCACCTAACTCTGCACAAATTTCAAGAGATTTCAGTGGAAAAAGCTTGTCCGCACGCTTTGCTTCTACTTTAAATGTATCGATGGTGGTCAGATCGTCCTCTAAATAAGAAATTGCTTTACAAGAAATATCCTCCATAGATTTTTCGCAAACGCAAGCACGACATAGCATAGCAATTCCGAATACACGCTGTAAATCTTCTAGTATTTCATCAAGATCTACATTCACCATCTCCGATTCAATATAAATCGTAGATTGCGCCTTTGTGAGACGAAACTTACCATATTTTCGCAGTTTTCGGCGAAGGTTTTTCATCAATACATCCTCAAATATACTACGGTTCAAGCCTTTTAACGCCATTTCACCATATTTTGCTAAAATAATTTCTTTTTCCATTTCTAACATTCTCCTTTATTTGTGCAATAATGTATGCTGTGCCTCTTCAAGTCCTTGTCGCAATGCGAGTAAATCTTCTTCTTGATTTTCCGAGGAAAAGCTAATGCGCAGCATACTATCTACCTGCACATCATTTGCCCCAAATGCCTCCAGCACACCGCTGCTCGCCCCTTTTGAACACGCCGAACCACTGGAGAGGAAAATATCCCGCTTCTCCAAAAAATGCATCACAGTTTCGGAACGATATCCCAAAAGAGAAATATTCAGCACATATGGGGAAGCACCGGGAATATCCTGAATTTCTAACTCTCTCATAGATTGCAGCAGTGCAATCAAATGTTTTTTCAAATCAGATACGTACGCAAAGCGATCATCAAGAGTAGGAAAGAGCGTCTCCACTGCTGCCCCAAAAGAGGCAATCAGCGGTACACTTTCTGTTCCAGGTCGAACACCGTTTTCTTGATGCCCACCAAATAAAATCGGATTCAGTAAAACGCCCTGTTTTTGATAGAGAGCTCCAACACCCTTGATACCGTGTACCTTATGCCCACTGATAGAAATTAAGTCAGCCTGCAGTGTCCGCACACGAAACGGTATTTTCAAAAACCCTTGTACTCCATCGCAGTGTGTGATAACATCAGGAAAGCTGCGTTTCACGCTGCGAAATACCTGTTCCACCGGTAAGCGATAACCATTTTCGTTATTGACAAGCATTATACTCACAAGACAAGTATTCTTGTCCACTACGTTTAAAAAATCTTCTGCATAAAAAAGCCCATCCGTACGTGGCATGACTTCCGTTATGTCAAATCCTTCTGTCCGCAAATATCGCAGCGTTTGCTTCACAGAGGCATGTTCTACACCACTAACCACGATTTTTTTTCGCCACTTACCATAGCGTGCTGCCGTACCACGCAAAGCAAGATTGTTACTCTCCGTCGCACCAGAGGTGAACAAAATCTCCTGTGGTTTACAACCAAGGGCTTTGGCAATAATTCGTCTGGCATTGTCCACCTCATGTTGCGCATCTAAGCCCTTTCGATGTAAACTTGAGGGATTCCCATAATTTTCTTCGACACATCGGATCATTGCTCTTTTGGCAGCCTCACAAGGTTTTGTCGTTGCGGCATTATCCAAATAATGTTCCATAATTTTTTCTCCATTCAAGTGCATGAAACACACTTTTTCTACTTTATTATTATATCACAAACTTCGATGTAATGCAAGTCTTGCAGAAGGTATCAAAAGAAATTTTTTTCCCTTAACGAAAAAACATATAGCATAACTCAAGTCTGCCACTTAAACCTGCTTATAAAAGTCAACGCCTAAAATCAAAATTTCGAAAGAAAAATAAACACACAAAACAGGTCATTTCAAATTTAATTTTGAAATGACCTACAAATGCAAACATTTTTTCGCATATCTGCAATGTTTATGAGAAAACTTTCAATGTTCTCTATCTAAATTTCGTTATATCATATCCGGAGAAAGCGTCACATCTTCACCATTCAGAATTTTTTTCGAAGTCCGCATCGCACACATCTTTCCACACATAGAACAGGTGTATTGATCTGCCGGCGGACGGCTCTCGAAATAACGTCGTGCTTTTTCCGGATCAATCGCTTGGGAGAACATCCCTTCCCAATCCACGTCACAGCGTGCTCGACTCATAGCATTATCCCAATCCCTTGCACCTGGCAAACCATTCGCCACATCCGCAGCGTGTGCTGCGATTTTTGAAGCGACAATGCCCTCTCGTACATCATCCAAATCCGGCAAGCGAAGATGTTCTGCGGGAGTCACGTAGCATAAAAAATCCGCTCCATTCATTGCTGCAATTGCCCCACCAATTGCAGCGGTGATATGGTCATATCCTGGTGCAACATCCGTCACAAGTGGTCCTAACACATAAAATGGCGCATTATGACACAATCTTTTTTGCAATTTCATGTTCGCCGCAATTTCATCCATCGACATATGTCCGGGACCTTCTACCATAACTTGAACATCTCGATCCCACGCACGTTTCGTAAGTTCGCCTAATTCTACAAGTTCCGATATTTGTGCTTGATCTGTACTGTCCGCAATTGATCCTGGACGCAATGCATCTCCCAGGCTAATCGTGACGTCATAAGTACGAAGAATATCCAGAACATCGTCGTAATATTCATAAAACGGATTTTCATTTCCGGTCATTTCCATCCATGCAAGTAACAACGATCCTCCACGAGAAACGACGTTTGTTGTACGTTTTTGTCGCTTGAGTGCTTCTACTGCACGACGATTGATTCCAGCATGAATTGTCTGAAAATCCACACCTTCTTTGGCGTGTGCCTCTACAACTTTCAAAAAGTCTTCCGATTGGATATTCGTCAATTCCTTTTCTAAATAGCCAATTGCATCGTACATAGGAACAGTACCGATCATGGCAGGTGACATATCAAGAAGCTCTGCTCGAAAGGTATGTGTTTTTCCATAATTCGATAAATCCATAATAGCTTCACAATGAAATTTTAGTGCCATTTTTACTTTTTCAAATTCCACCGTATAATCATGATAATCACCGGAAATTCCAAGATTCACATTCACCTTCGTCCGCAGACCTTCACCAATGCCAGCAGCGTGCAACTGTTTATGATGGATATTTGTGGGAATACAAATCGTCCCTTTTGCCACACGCATTCGAATCAAATCCGGTGACAGGTGTTCGTCCTGCGCTACCATTTCCATCTCTGGCGTGATGATATTTTGCTTTGCCGCATCCATTTGTGTTGCATAATTTTTCATGAATTTTCTTCCTTTCTTATACAATAATTATGCATTAACGGACCGTTCCCATGACCAATTTCTAGTCCGGCTTTTAATGCACCCGTTAAATAAGCTTTTGCCTTAAAGACGCTATCTTCTAAAGTGTACCCTTTTGCAACATACGCTGCAATTCCCGCTGACAATGTACAACCTGTCCCGTGCGTATTTTCTGTTTCTATTGGCTTTTCACGCAGACGCTGTAATCCACGCTCTGATGATAGAAAATCCACCGCACGTTCTGCACTGTGTCCACCCTTTAATAAAACTGCGGTATGATACCTTTGTGATAATGTTTTTGCAGCTTGCTCCATTTCTATCGACGTATCAATAGACGTTTCCAATAGCCTTTCCGCCTCAGGTATATTTGGCGTTAACAAATCAGAAAGTGGAAATAGCACCTGTTGTAAAGTATTCAGTGCCTGTTTTTTCAGCAGCGAATCACCACTCGTAGAGAACATCACCGGATCAATTACTACAAAAGGTATCGAAAATTTTCGCAACATTTCCGCAATTTTTTGAATTTGTGGTATATCATAAATCATGCCAATTTTTACTGCCATGGGAGGAATATCACTGCAAACAGATTCGATTTGTTTCTCGACAAATTCCGCTGATACGGAAAAAATATCCTGTACACCAAGCGTATTTTGTGCTGTCAGTGCCGTAACTACGCTCATTCCATAGCAGCCCAAGCATGTAATCGTTTTCAAATCTGCTTGCAATCCGGCACCACCACTGGAATCACTGCCGGCAATTGTTAAAACCGTCGGTATAGCTGATACTTTCTTTCCCATGCTTTCACCCTCTATTTTACAATTTTATCAACAATTTTTCGCAATTCTCTCGTCGATTGAAGAACGTCCGATTGTCCAAAAATTGCGGAGACCACTGCAATTCCATTGATACCGGAATTTTTCAGCATATGCACATTTTTTAGTCCGATTCCACCAATCGCCACCACTGGAATTTCTATTTCGCAGCAAATTCGATGTAACATTTGCAGTGATAAAAAGCTCGCATCTGCTTTTGTCTTTGAATCAAACACCGCACCACAACCGATATAATCTGCACCATCTGCCTGTGCTTGCCGTGCTTCCTCTACATTATGCACACTTGTTCCAATAAAGACTTTATCCCCAAGTATTTTTCTTGCTACTCGAATAGACATATCACTTTGTCCTACATGAACACCATCTGCACCGAGAATTTTAGCAGCATTCACATCGTCATTTATCACACAAGGAATTCTATATTTCCGACAAAGTGCAAGTAGTGGCTGTGCGTGACGAACTCTCACTTCTGTGGCGCAATTTTTTTCACGGATTTGCAGCATGGTAATTCCACCACCAATTGCCGCTTCCACTTGCTGTAAAAGGCTATCACAAGGAGTTGTTACTGCATAAAGTCGATAGTCCAAATTCTTCATTTTTATATAAACACCCTTCCATAAAAAAGCGTACCAAAAATGGCACGCACGTAATCGCTCTTGAATAAAAATCCCTACGTTGGCATTACCCATATCAGGTGTAGTTGAGAATGTCTGCATTCTCTCTCAGCCTGCGTGCAGCAAGCACCCATTCAAAAATATACTCTTGTATGTATAGTATAGCAGATTTCAATAATCTTGTCAAGTAAAAATCAAAATAACATACCCATCTTTGCTATCTAATCAATATGTTGACATTTTCACCAGCTCATGTTATAATGAAACAGAAGCAGTAAAGCCTCGAAAATCCAAGCTTTGAAATAGATGCGAGAGAACCTCGAGTTCTAGCTTTTTGTTGCTATTCACCTAGTTTCTGTTAAAGGAGACGTTACAATGTGTACCAAGAAAATTTTCAATTTTTGTATCAGTATCATAGAAAGTATGCTACTTATGCTAACCGCTTGCACTACAGAAAAATCAGGAACAAAAACAACGGAACAAACGGAAACGATAACTGAAACAACAGCTGAATCGTCATGGATGCAGATAGACATTCTGGACGTAGGAAAAGCGGATGCGATAGTCATACAGACGCAGTCCCATGCTGTAGAAATCGACTGTGGTGAAAAAGATAACGGCATGGACGTAGTAACTTTTTACAGGATAATCATGTGGAAACACTAGATGATTTAATTATCACCCACTATGACCAAGATCATGTAGGCGGTGCAGCAAAGGTTATTCGAAAGGTCGGCGTACAAACAGTCATTGCACCGAATTATATTGAAAACAGCAGTAAATATGAAAAATATACAACGGCAATGTCTGATACAGGCATCATGCCAATCCTTCTCACGAAAAATATGACATTTACATTAGATGATGTTGTTTTTACAGTTTATGCCTCTCATCCAGAAAATTACACGAAAAATAAAGACAACAATTCTTCGCTGGTGGTTTGGATAGAACATGGAGAAAATACTTTTCTGTTCATGGGTGATGCGATGGAGGAACGCATCACCGAACTAATGCAATAAGAGGATATTGGTACGTGTACATTTTTGAAAGTTCCCTATCACGGTCGGACAATTGAAAATTTAACGAGTTTTTTGGAATTCGTACAGCCATCTACAGCAGTGATTTCGTCAAAAGCTTCTGAAATTTCTGAAAGCACGGTAAATACATTGGCGGCAGTTGGTGCCGAGGTATATTCTACAGCGGAAAACGGACGAGTAACTGTAATCAGCGATGGCAATTCCATTACAGTACAAACAGAAAAATAAACCTGGAGGTTTGAAATCGTGAAATTTGATTATGCAATTTTTGATTTGGATGGTACACTGGTAGATTCTGTAGAGGATTTGGCAAATGCCGTAAACTATGGATTACAACAAATGCATCTTCCCATACATCCAGTAGAAAAATATTATCATTTTGTTGGAAATGGCGTACCAAAATTATGTCAAAGTGCGTTGCCAAACAATGCTACACCGGAACAATTGGAACAGCTTTTAACCATTTTCAATACTTATTACATGACACACTGTTTAGAATGTACACACCCTTATAATGGTATCGTTGATGTTCTAAAACAAATGCAGTGCAGTGGAATCGGGCTTGCAGTGGCATCCAACAAAACCACAGATTTCAGTAAAAAAATTGTAACACACCTGTTTGGAGAAAACTTGTTTTCACAGATTCTCGGTGGAAATGAAAGCCGTCCTAAAAAACCATCTCCGGAAATTATCTATGAAATCATAAAAAAAGTGGTATTGATTCTTCACAAGTGGTCATGATTGGAGACTCAGATGTAGACATTATCACAGCAAAAAACGCTGGCATTCCCTCTATTGGCTGCGTCTGGGGATTTCGAGGTCGAGAAGAGCTAGAAAATGCAGGTGCAGACTTTTTAGCAGAAACACCAGCAGACTTGCTGGAAATCATACTCTAAAACAAATATAACCCGCACTATTTCGCATTTTTACGAAATAGTACGGGTTTAGATCTATCTGTTTATCTCTCTATTTTCCCAAATAATCATTCCTTGTCGCTTCTTCGACTCAATCTGTCTCTATGACAACACCACACACATTAGCAGACCAGTTTAAGAAATACTGTCCCTCATTTTTAAGAGAGTAATAGGCCGATTCTAATCCATTGTATGCCGCACACATACAGAATCCAGCTTGAATCTGATGTGCATCCTGTATATCGATATCACCATCTGCATCAGCATCCATCAAATTTAATGTCACTTCATCAATTGTAATATCAATTGCAAACGGATATGCATCTTCCAATTCCAATCCAGCAGCGTTCACAGCAATGTACAGACTCACATAGTACGCATCAAACAAATGCCCTCTTCCGCTACCATCCACATCACCTAACTGATAAACTTCTGCATCGTGAATCAAATCTGCATCCGTTTGATCGACTGTGCCGTCTTCGTTGATGTCTGCCAAAGTCAATTATTCTTCTGTCAACTCGATGTCGCCTAACATGAGATAACGGGAAACCAGTGCCGAATCATGACCGGTAATGACACCATCCATGTCCACATCGCCCAGCTCGTAGTCTTCTGCACTTGCAGACAGACCAGCCAGCGGCAGTGCCGTCAACGTCAACGTCTGCCGCTTCTGCACAAACCAAGTCAGGATATGACTTCTGGAGTGTGGTCAAATATTTGTTGTTCAGCGTAGTAACCGAACCGTCACCATAATCTGCCATTACCTTGATAACATATGCATCTGTAATAGAGATGTTCCCGTCATTGTCAATGTCACCTAGAGAATAGGTTACACCAGAAGTTTCTATTGCTGCATCAACAACAACATTTGCTCCTAAATCGTATTCCGTTCCATCAGCAAACCCGATATATCCAATGCCAGCAGAGAACGAGTGTTCGCTATCTGCAGAGTCTGTCGTATCAAAGTAGTAAGTTGTCGAGAAATCAGATGAGAAAGAACTAGAAGTAAAGAAAGAAACAAAAATAAGATTTGTCTCTTCATTCACTGCCGTATAAGCCGTGCCGGGTAGATTTACACTTGTGATTGCATCCTCATCCAACACGCAATTTGAATCGTACTGGAAAGAAAACGTCAGCATAACTACTCCTGGATTTTCAGTAACATCAAAGTGAAGCGCAATTCGACTGTCACTCACTTTTTCCACCGTCAGCTGATATTCAAAACCAGCTGTGTTTACCGTGTACGCATCGGCGGTTACTGCACCAACGCTGCACACACCGAGTACGGATACTGCTACCACAGCAACAACTCGGTTAGAGATTTTTTAGGCATTTAAATGTCCTCCTAATTTTAAAATTATAAAGAAAATCATTCTTTATAACTCTAATTATAGCATAAGGAAATGAAAAAAGCAAAGTAAAATTAGGCTAATTTTAAAAAACATTTTAAATAATCTAACGTGTCTTTCTTTTTGAATAGAATGATATTTAAAAACAAAATCATCCCATTTTACTAAAACAACCTCTTTCTTACAATTCTATTATACCACATTTCATAGGAAGCATCAACAAAAGTATACGTTAATTTCTGGTTAAATCTGTGTAAATTTACACCATGAATGATTACTTTCATAAGTGCCAAATCGTTCTATCTCTATCCTGTATTTATTATATCACAATAAACGCCATCTTATCAATCAAATTTGTCCGCTGTTTTTTTTTTTTTTTTTTTTTTTTTTTTTTTGTTTTTTTTTTTTTTTTTTTTTTTTTTTGGAAATTTAGGTTGCGCATTGGGAGGCTCCTATTCTTCATCTCCTATATTTTTGCCATCGCAAAGATAAACACCAGTGACATTAACAACTCCATTGCGCTTGCCCATCCTTTGGTACGACGTTAATCTCTTGGTTGGGTTACCATCTTTATCCACTGGCCTATAAAAATGCGGGGTACGGGAAAGCAGCATGCGTATATTTGCCGCATCGCCTGCGGTAGGGATATTTTTACATGCCATTACAAGGCCGTCATTAGTAAGCCAAGCCATTTTGCGGCCATCATTAGCCCTTACGAGCTTAGCTAATGTATCGCCCATAGAATATGTTGGGTTTGCCTTGTTGAGTGAATCTTGAACGTTATTTGAATTTGTGGCAATAAAGCTCCACACAGCTTCGACCACCTCTGCGGCAGGATCGAGGGTTTCTTCAACTGTTTCAGGCGTATCGAGATGGAGGAAATCACGAATCTGGTCAACGGTAAGCACCGGCCTATCGTCATGAGCAAAACCAAATATATGTCCAGCCAATTCAGCGGCGGCCATGGTTGCGGCTATTGTGTGGAGTATCTTGGATGTGATGATACACTTGCCATCCTTGCCAGTGAATTCCTCCCGTAAATCGCGCAAAGCCTTGTCGTATTCCTCGCGGAAAACTTTTATGCCACCAATTTTTTGATACGTAGTAAAATATTCTCGTGCTACATGGCCATAGTTAGTTTCAAAATCTTTTACTAACCGTTGATACTCAGCGTCTTCCATCTCAGGAAGGGTTGAATAATCGCCCGGGAAATGGATGGTAACAAGGCGCGCACGTGAACCAACATGGCCAAGATCGATAAAATGGTTGCCAGACAAGAAGATGCCGCAATCCCAACTGTACTCCATGCGCGGAGTAACACCGTCCGCCCGCATTCCGGGTTTGGAATGGCCATCGGCCAACTCCACCAGCTTGAGGCCATCCTGTTGCGTTACCTCGTCAAATACAGCCGGTATACGTGCCAAGGTGGAGCAGTAATACTCCTTGGACATATGAGTGCCTTTTGCTGGCTGCTTGAGCGTTTTGGGATTGCCAAACAAACTACAGCCAAAGTACAAGAGGAGCGATTTACCCATGTTTCCGGCGCCGTCAAGCATATAGCACGGGCGAAAATCAAAAAACTCAGGCATATCGGGTGTAGATATAGGTGCGAGAAACGCACCAAGCATATAGGCCCAAATAGGATTGCGTTGACAAAGAGTTGTTATAGTGCTTACCTGATCAGCTGGATCGCCGCCAAAGATAGGGGACTCATCGACTACCCACTTGTCCTTAACAGTATGTATAATGGGCATTTGGTTTTCCCAAAGAGTAATGCCAATTTTGGGATCCCAATCATAGCCAGTAGCACAAAATGTGCTTGGAATGATATTAGCTTGACCGGTTGTACTGTCAGCGATCCATCGCGAAATAAGGCTAGCGTTACTCGTATAGATAGGATACCCAACAGCGGCGAGGCTAGTTAAGCAGGTCTGGGAGCTGGCAAGTACCCTATAGTCAAGGATGTGGGTAATTGTCTCGTTATAGCCTGACATATCGGATATACGCCATGTCAATTTTATCCACCTGCGGCCACTGTGCTCCTTGTAGATGTGGATAGGCCAGATAGGCAAACCGACGTCAAATGCCCTCTCGGATTTGCCTCTACCAGTTAATGCTATAAGATTGCCGGTTGAGTTTATGGCATACCGGCGCAGGAAATATTGGCTTGCAATCTTAATGTCGGCCAAGTCGGTAACGTAAGCGGGAATAGGTAGATTAAGTGTTACCTCGGTGTCCTCTTGTCTATATTGCTCATATTGCTCATTATTGCTCGACACGGTAATTCTCCACATCCAAAAAAACCGCCCACGGCTGTCCGAGGCGGTGTACAAGGGTAGGATATGCCTACCGTGAGCGGTATTATTGTAATGTAAGTTAACTTGCACTGCTCGGACAAATGTTACTATAGGCCAAGCCAGCCAGATTGTCAAGCGGAAAATTTCGGCGGCGCAAGTTTTTTTTTGCGGCAGGCGGAGTGAGGCGCGTAATCCCAACCCATGGGGTAGAGGGAGGAATTAGTGCCAGTATTAGTGCCAGTAAGCAGGCCAGAGATGGTTTATCCGGTATAAGCAGAGACACTCTGGTTGTTGTCACTGTTGTCGCTCAGAAACAGGTAACATTCGGAAATGTTACCGCAAATGGCAGTGACAACAGTGACAACAGTGACAACAGTGACAACGCAACTGACAACAAAATCTGTAACTGTAACTCTATATAACATAATATATTATATATATATAATATATTATGTTATCAATGTTGTCACTGTTATCACTGATATATATACGTTGGTGTGCAGGGGAAACGGTGGAAAAAAAATACGCGTACAGGTGTTTGTATTTTTGGCGATCGGGCAAAAGTGACAACAAGTTTTAAACCCTTACGGCCGTAAGGGTTTAAAACGTTGTCAGTGTTGTCACTACCCGAAAGTGACAACAGAGGTGGGTGATTGGCACGGTAAAACCAGATGCAGCGTAAGTGGCAGATTGAGAGGTGGCGATGTGGCCTATCTACAGATCGGAGAGACATACGTTGCAACTAACAATTAAGCCAAAGATTGGCTTAATTGTGATTGGGATGGACGGTTGGGATGGTTGTGGCTATTGGCATAAATCCGTTAGCGACGGAGGTGGCTAGATTGCGCACTGGCATGGTAGATTGCGCACTGGATAGCAGGTGGGAGGGATAGATAGGCCCCGCGCCCGATGGGGGGATAGCAAGGGGGTGCGCGAAGAGTTAAGAGGGGAGTTAGGATGTTATGTGTGTGGATGTGATTAAGGGCGATTAGAGGCGCGTAGAGACACGTGGATGCGATGGGAGGTATAATAGGGTGCCCGTGACTGTGATGTGCAGCCACGGGCTTGGAAAGGGCATTGGTGAGGATTAGAGAGAGTTTTGCCAAGCGGTATAGATTTGGTCGGGCGTACAAAAAGAGTAGTAGAGGATATCGCACTCGCTAATAATATCATACATAGGATGACCACCATCATGATTCTCGGCGTACTGGACGAGTAAGTGCTCATTATTAGGACCGTAAGTAGTGATACTTGTTACGTGACCAGTAGTGTTACGATCAGGGCAATGGGTATTATACCAGTGAGTAATCTGATCGGTAAGGTAGGACTTGATGTGGTCGAGTGCATAACAGGGTTTGGTGGGGTTACCATTGTTAAGATTAGCAGTCATTGTTAGTCTCCTTTTCTTGTCCCCTTGCGGGGAGCGGTTGAAGTATTCAACTCTCACCATTTTTTTTTTCTTTTGCTTAACTTTCGCCTCACATAAGTAAGACTTTTCGCGCATTTTAGTCCGCCAACCATTACAATAACTCCCGCGCAACATGCCTTTCCTATTTCCGCTAACATAAATTTACGGAAATAACATCAATATTACCACACCTGCACACGCGCGCGCCCAGAGTATATTATTACCTTATCTCCGGCGG
>Ga0192267_1017_pt1 | contig 36206 bp, 39 predicted proteins | sample Koala_Koa23_M3_FD_131260 | JGI IMG/M metagenome (GOLD analysis project Ga0192267, IMG submission 131260) | Enriched cells from koala feces incubated with labeled cellulose particles, San Francisco Zoo, California, United States - Koala_Koa2-3_M3 ...
GCGATGACTATGAACAGAACCGCCTGCCCCGGTCCCAGAATATCCATACTTTTTATCACGGTCAGCGTAATAAACGCGCCGATCACACCGCCCAGAAGCACATATTTCGGGCGGAATTCAAACAACAGTGCAAATGAACTTCTGTCTGTCACACCCCAGAGGGCCAGACAGACCGCCAGCGCCGTCATCTGCACCCAGGTATTTGCCACCCAGAGACTGCTGTGTTCTGTTACGTCCGTGTTAAATACGCCCTGCACGCTCATCAGAAGCCCTGAGAGGATTGCAATTAGGATTCCCACCATGATACACCCTTCCTTTTCGTCTGCCGTATCGGCCGGCAGCTGCTGTTTCTCTATCTGTAGGATGTATCAATCCGGAAAAATTATGCGCCGGCCGTCACATAAGTCTGAAGTACCGCTTCCAGCTTCTCCGTCATCTCATCAACATGCTTTTTTTCAATCACAAGCGGAGGCACAAAACGAATGACATTCGACCCGGCTGTAATAAGAATCAATCCCTGTTCCAGGGCCTTTGCCGCCACTTCTCCCACCGGAATTTCCATCTCAAGTCCCCGTATCAGACCCAGACCGCGATGATCCCTGATGAAAGAATATTTATCTTTCAGTTCCTCCAGCCTGCTTTCAAGATAAAGAGCGATTTCGTTGACATGAGCAACGATCTGTTCCTTCTCGAAAATATCAAACACGGCACTTACAGCCGCACCCACGAGGGGGTTCCCGCCATAAGTCGTACCGTGATCCCCCGGCGCAAGCGACAAGTCCGCCACCCGCTGCGTCATCAGAAAAGCGCCTACCGGCACACCGGCCCCCAACGCCTTGGCCACTGTCATGATATCCGGCTTCACTCCATATTGCTGCCACGCAAACATGGCGCCCGTTCGGCCCATACCGCACTGAATCTCATCCAGAATCAAAAGAATATCTTTCTCATCACATAGATCACGGACACCCTGTAAAAATGCCGGATCCGCAGGATAAATACCACCCTCTCCCTGCACTGTCTCCATAATAACGGCACAGGTTTTATCGGTCACCAGAGAGCGCACGCTCTCCAGGTTATTATACTCCGCAAATTTAATGCCCGGAATCAGCGGCTCAAAAGGCTCCTGATAATGCTTCGTCCCGGTGACAGACAAAGCACCCAGGCTCCTGCCATGGAAAGAGTGCTGCATCGCGATCACCTCATGACCGGCATGTCCGTCCCGTGTAAAAGCGTATTTTTTCGCCGCTTTCAGAGCGCCTTCGATGGCCTCTGTTCCGCTGTTGGTAAAAAACACACGGTCCATCCCGGAAGCAGCCAGCGTTTTCTGCGCGGCTTCAATAATCGGCACATTATAATAAAGATTCGATGTGTGAACCAGCTTTTCCACCTGCGATTTTAAAGCGTCCTCATACTCCTTTTTACCGTAGCCGAACGCACAGACGGCGATCCCTGCCGCGAAATCCAGATACTGCTTTCCGTCCGTATCATAAAGGTAAACGCCCTCTCCGCGTTCCAGAACCACCGGAAAACGGTTATACGTATGAAGGAGCGCGGTCTCCGCGCCGTTCATATACTCCTGTTTATTCATGATAAAATCTGTCCTCCTTATCGTTTAAAATCGCTGTTCCGATTCCTTTATTCGTAAATATCTCAAGCAGCAGACAATGCGCCAGCCGTCCGTCCAGAATATGTACCCTCGATACGCCGTTATTCACGGCATGAATGCAATTGTTCAGTTTCGGCAGCATACCGCCCACCACATAACCGCTCTGCAGAAGCTCTTCCGCCTCTGATACCGTCAGTTCCGAGATCAGCGTGGCCGGATCCCCGGGATCGCGCCGCACACCCTCAATGTCAGTCAGAAACGCCAGTTTTTCCGCTTTCACCGCGCTTGCGATCGCACAGGCGGCATCATCAGCATTGATATTATACGTCTGAAAATTCTCATCCAGTCCGATGGGACATACGATCGGCAGAAAATCCTTTTCCAGAAGATCAAATAAGATTTTAGGATCAACCGCCTGTATCTCTCCCACAAATCCGATATCCTGACCGTCCGAATATTTCTTTTTCACCCGGAGAAGTCCTCCGTCTTTGCCGCTGATACTCACGGCGCGAACCCCCAGTTCCTCCACCATGGAAACCAGCGACTTCCCTACTCTGCCGAGCACCATCTCGGCAATCTCCATCGTCTCCGCGTCCGTCTTGCGGAGGCCGTTGATGAATACCGGCTCAATACCGGACTTTGCCACCCATTTGTTAATCTCCTTGCCGCCGCCATGTACAATGATCGGTTTAAATCCCACCAGCTTTAACAGTGTTACATCCTGAATCACACTCTTTTTCAGTTCTTCATCCAACATGGCGCTCCCGCCGTATTTCACCACAATGATTCTGCGGTTAAAACGCTGGATATAAGGAAGCGCCTCGATCAGCACCTCCGCCTTTTCTTTTAAATCCTCTATCTTTTCAGCCATCTTACTCCTCTTTCTATGAACGGTAATCCGCATTAATCTTCACATACTCATAGCTCAGGTCACACCCCCATGCCGTCGCGGACGCATCACCCATATTCATATCGGCGATCACCGTGACAACCGATTCTGACAAAATCCTTGTCGCCTGTTCTTCACTGTAATCCAGTGCTTTTCCGCCCGCAAAGATCGGGATCCTGCCCGCCTCACTCTCAAAGAAAAGCTCCACGCTGTCCGGATCAAAATCGATACCGGCATATCCGAGCGCACACAGGACTCTGCCGAAATTCGCGTCATGTCCGAAAATCATGGCCTTAGTCAGACTGGAACAGATCACAGACTTACTCAAAATTCTGGCATCCTCCTTCGAACGTGCATGAATCACCTTTGCCTCAAACAGAGCGGTCGCTCCTTCTCCGTCTCCCGCGATCATTTTTGCAAGCTCAGTATTGACATAATTCAATGCCCGACAGAATTCTTCGTAATCGGCGTTTTTCTCTGTAATCTCCGGGTTGCCGGCCAGACCGTCCGCCAAAAGCAGAACCGTGTCATTCGTGGAAGTATCTCCGTCGACAGATATCATATTATATGTATCCCGTATGTCATCCCGAAGTGCTTCCTGCAGCAGTTCACCGGAAATTGCGATGTCTGTCGTCAGAAAAGCGAGCATGGTACACATATTCGGATGAATCATACCGGATCCCTTGCACATACCGCCCAGCGTTACCGTCCTGCCGCCCGCCTCAAACTGAACCGCCACTTCCTTTTTATGAGTGTCTGTCGTCAGAATCGCCTTCGCCGCTTCGGTTCCTGCCTCGATGCTGCCGCTGAGCACAGGCGCCATCGCATCAACACCTGCGCAGAGACGGTCAATCGGAAGCTGCATGCCGATCACACCCGTAGATGTCACCAGCACATGATTCGTCGGAATGTCCAGATTTTTACTGACCGCTTCCGCCGTCTTCCGGCAATAAGACAGTCCTTCTCCACCGGTACATGCATTTGCAATTCCGGCATTTACCACAACCGCCTGCGCTGTACCGGTTTCTTCTACGATTTTCCTGTCCCATAAAACAGGAGCCGCCTTTACCACGTTTGTCGTAAACGTTCCTGCCGCCCGGCACGGTACCTCACTATAGAGCATGGCCATGTCTACCCTGTCTTTATATTTGATGCCGGCTGCCGTATGGGCGGCAAAAAAACCCTGAGCTGCTGTGACTCCGCCGTGAATTAATTCCATCATTTCCTCCCTCTGATATCCTGTATCCGCTGATTAAATTGCATGATACGCCAAATACCCGTATACATCAAATCTGTCTGCATCCGTCCTATCACTGATTAAAACGGGTAATATTCTCTTCATTCAAATCAAAATCAAAATAATTGGCATCTGTCCGTTCCGTCCATCCGAATCCGTGCCAGAACTGATTGCCGATTTCATTATGCTTAAAAGCGATCAGACTCACTTTGTTGATCTTCTGTTCCTGAAGCGCACGCATCGCTTCCGTCGCCATGCGTTTTCCGATTCCTCTTCTCCGATATCTCTCATCCACACAGACGTGATAAAAATACCCGGTCCGCCCGTCATGGCCGCATAAAATCGAACCTATCACCTCTCCCTCAGACTCCGCCACCATACTGGTCGATGGATTCCGACGAAGAAACCGTTCTGTGCCTTCTCTCGAATCATCAATACTCCGGATACCGAATCCCCGAATGGATTTCCACAAAGAATAAACCCGTCCGTAATCTTCTATTGTCATCGGACGAACAACAACTTCCATCCGCTTACCTCCGTATCATCCTTGCATACTATGAATATTTATGCAATCCGTATTGAGTATTATTCATAAAATTCATCCCGGTTCTTTCCCGCAAAACACAGGAAAACGCATCCTTATCCAGGACGATTTTTTACAATACTGTTCTATGATAACACAAAAGCAGAAATATTCAACCTTTATTTTTTTCTTTCTTCTCTTTCATGCACAATTCCTCATTAAATGAATTTTTATAACTTTTTTATGTATATTTTTTTACTTGCGAAGGCAGATATCTTATAGTATAATCGAACAAGCGTAAATTATATCAAAGACTTTCATGCATATTGACGCGCAGCGTCAGCAGAGCATGAAAATTTTTACAGGAAAGGATTTATATATTATGAAAGAAAAAGTGATTCTTGCCTATTCAGGCGGACTGGACACCACCGCGATCATCCCCTGGCTGAAGGAAAACTATGATTATGAGGTCATCTGCTGCTGTGTGGACTGCGGACAGGGTTCCGAGCTGGACGGTCTCGAGGAGAGAGCAAAATATTCCGGTGCATCCAAATTATATATAGAAGATATCACAGATGAATTCTGTGATGATTATATCATACCATGTGTTCAGGCAGGTGCCGTGTATGAGAACAAATACCTGCTCGGCACCTCCATGGCCCGTCCCGGCATCGCAAAAAAGCTCGTAGAGATTGCCCGAAAAGAAGGCGCGACAGCCATCTGCCACGGCGCTACCGGAAAAGGAAATGATCAGATTCGTTTTGAGCTGACAATCAAAGCGCTGGCACCGGATATCCGGATCATTGCGGCATGGCGCGACAGCAAATGGAACATGGATTCCCGTGAATCAGAGATTGAGTATTGTAAGGCACACGGCATCGATCTGCCTTTTTCCTCCGACCAGAGCTACAGCCGCGACCGCAACCTGTGGCATATCAGCCATGAAGGTCTGGAACTGGAAGATCCCGCAAACGAGCCGAACTATGATCATCTGCTGGTGTTGGGCGTTTCTCCGGAACATGCACCGGATGAAGGCGAATATGTGACCATGACCTTTGAGGAAGGTATTCCGAAATCCATCAACGGGAAGGAAATGAAAGTTTCCGACATCATCCGTGAGCTGAACATACTCGGCGGAAAACACGGTATCGGCATTGTGGATATCGTTGAAAACCGTGTAGTCGGCATGAAATCCCGCGGTGTATATGAGACGCCCGGCGGAACGATTCTGACGGAAGCACATGATCAGCTGGAAGAACTTGTTCTGGACCGTGCCACCATGGATGTCAAGAAAGACATGGGCAACCGTCTGGCTCAGATCGTATATGAAGGAAAATGGTTCACGCCGCTTTGCGACGCAGTGCGCGCTTTCGTGACATCGACGCAGAAATATGTGACCGGCACCGTAAAGTTCAAACTTTATAAAGGAAATATCATCAAAGCCGGAACGACCTCTCCCTACTCTCTGTACAGTGAATCTCTGGCAAGCTTTACCACCGGCGATCTGTATGATCACCATGACGCCGAAGGCTTTATCACACTGTTCGGTCTTCCGCTGAAGGTTCGCGCCATGATGCTGGCAGAGAATGAGAAGAAGAACTAAGATTCTTTACGCACCCCCTATGATCGAGTAGGAGGCGGCTTTTGCCTCATACTCGCCGCGCGGGGTGCGGACAGCAAAGCTGTCATATCCCTTGCGCACCCCTGCGCATACAAAAAAGCAGGAAACCGGAACATCATTTTCCCGGTTTCCTGTTTTTTCTTACTTTTTTTGCTGTTTTTTTCTTCTGAATGCTGTATCCGAACTTACCGATCTTCTCACCAAGCTCAAAATATTCTCCATGGGAATAGGCTGCAAGCCCCAGCTCATTCAGATGAAATTTCCCATTTTCATCCAGATAATCCGGATTCACGGACACGGCTGTCACTTCCGCCAGAAACATATCATGAGATCCCAGTTCCAAAATCTGCTTTACTCTGCACTCCAGACTCACCGGACTCTCGGCTATGCCGGGCGCTTCAACCGTTTTGGAAATGCTCGGAGTCAGATGAAGCTCCGCATATTTGTCTATATCTCTCCCGGATTTCACGCCGCAGTAGTCCGCAGCGCGCGTAAGTTCTTTCGTCGTCAGATTGACGACAAACTCACCGGTCTCTTTGATGATATCGTAGGAATAACGTTCCCTGCGAACGGACACGGACAGCATCGCCGGTTCTGAGCAGACGGTGCCCGCCCACGCGATCGTAATAATATTCGGTTTTTCTCCGGGACGCTGACAGCTGACCATAACCGCCGGAACGGGGTACAGCATATTCCTGGGTTTCCAGTATTCCCTCTCTGTGTTCATATTCTCCAGATATATGCCTTCATTCAAAACGCTTCGCTCTCGTCAGGCATGTACGTATGCACACGGCTTTCATTCAGACTGCTAAAACGTTATAACCCCCATTGTATATAATGTCAAAAAGATCATCAGCAAAAAGCCCAGAAAACCGCAGCATGTAAAAAATTTCATGCCTTTAAATGATTTCTGAATTTTTTGCAGACTGTTGTCATCCAACTCCAGTTCCTCAATCTTTACATCCAGATCCGTCACAAGACCCTTCATATTACGGTAGCACTGAACATTTTCCGCATGAATTTTTTCAGCGATATCTGTCTTCAAAGTATCTGTCTTCTCATTGATTTCTTCCATGGAGACTTTCTGCTGATCCAGAGCTGCAACCATATCTTTGAGTTCCGCCATCTGACTCATCGACTGCTGAATTTCGCCGATCTGATCTGTGGAGGCTTTTATTTCGTTGATACAGCTCACCGACTGCTCTATTGCGCCGATCCGATCTGCAGATGCTTTTATTTCGTCAATATGGCTCACTGATTTGTGTATCTCACTGATTTGATCCGTGGTACCACGAAGCTCATCGATCTGTTTCTGTGTATTCTCCGTGATCTGTCTGATCTGGCGGTCTGTCTTGATCTCCAGCTGCTTCATCTGCTGATCCAGAGCCTCCATCATATCCTGTACCTGTACTGTCACGCCAATAATCAGCTGATCTATCTCATCCCTTTTCGATTCAGTATTCTGTTCCACCTTTGTACTCTCCTTCTCCATGGTTCTGATCTGATTCTCAAGCTGAATAATCCGTTCATGCGCGGCATCCAGTTGTTCCTGCAGCGCGATATTCCTTTTTTGCAGTTCGTTCTCCCGGTGATGCAACGCAGAATTCTTCTGCTCACTGTCGGTTCTTGCCGAAGCCGGCTTCACGCCAAACAAAGTCTGCAGACCGCTCATAAAACCCATCACACGTCCTCCTTCAGGTATTTTATATCTCGTTCGTGATTTCACTTGCATTCATAACTTCATAAAATGTACCGTGTTCCGTTCAGAATCCGTGAGCACGGCTCATTATCTACGCACAGTGTACCACATTCACTGAGTAAATGCACGCTTTAATTTCATGATCGCCTTTTTTTCGATACGGGATACATAGGATCTGCTGATTCCGAGAGTCAGCGCGATCTCTCTCTGTGTTCGCGGCACGGTATTGTATAAACCATATCTTTTACAGATGATATACTGTTCACGGTTATTCAAAACCTTTGGAATCACGGAATAAAGCTGCCCGATATTTTTTTTCAGCAAAACACGTTCCCAGAGCTCCGATTCCGGACTCTCAACAATGTCCGCCATGGTAAACTGATTTCCTTCTTTATCCGTACCGATGGGCTCGTAAAGGGAAACCTCTCTGTTCGTTTTTCGTTTGGTTCTATAATACATGAGCAATTCATTTTCCACGCAGCGGCTGGCATAGGAACTGAGACGCGTCGCCTTATCTGTCTGAAACGTGGACACCGCTTTAATCAGTCCGATCGTTCCGATGGAAATCAGATCTTCCATGCTTTCTTCAGCGCTCAGATACTTTTTTGCAATATATGCAACCAGACGCATATTCCGCTCAATCAATATATCTCTTGCTTCCGTATTACCCTGACCCAGCTGATCCAGATAATACTTTTCTTCCGACGCATCCAGCGGCGATAAAAATGATTTCTGCAAAGAAAGTACCCCGGTGAGTTCTTTCTTATCAGTTTATGAGCGGGAAAAGCTCTGTGTGCCTTTCCCATTTTCTATTCATCAACAAAACAAAGCCGGAAAACCGAAACGCGGTTTTCCGACTCTGTTTTTATTGCGAGCAGCAGGCATTATATGCAGTCAATACCTTCGTATACTGCAGGGTATACACATCCACCTGCCGCGCCGCTCCGAGAGGATAGGCATCCGGAAGTACAGACCGCGACACCTCAGGCTCCCAGTAAAAAATCCCCAGTCCGCGGCCTTCCGGAAGCTCCCGTACAGCCTCCGAGGACCGGCGAAGCAGCTGACAGGTACCCTCTTCATCCTCGTCATCTCCTCCGATCTCGACGATCATTACCGGTTTCCCGTATTTTCTTTCATATGCGGAAAGCCAGCCGGACAGGGCAGCTTTACTGCCGCTGGCTTCCCGTACCCGCACAGTTTCTTCATCACCCAAATCTTCTGCCTCAATCTGCTTCAGAACCCAGTACGGATAATACGAAAAACCGATTATATCTGTCTTTCCCCCGTTTGTAAAGAAATTATCAAGAAAAGGCACACACCAGGCTTCCCTGTTCACCATAGCCATATGTGTAATCACCTGACAGGCCGGAAAAACCTCTTTCACTGCGTCATATCCGGCATTCAGGAAACAAACCAGCTGCTTCGGAGCAGCGTCCAGATGACCCTTCGGCCACATCATACCGAAATTGATTTCATTTCCAACCTGCACCCATTTGGGTTCAATCTTATTTTCACGAAAAAGAAGAAGCACTTCTCTGGTATGATCATACACCCGCTCTGTAAGCTTCTGATCATCATCATCCTTCCATGCCTCCGGAATATCCTGAATCTCCGGATCAGCAAAATGATCACTGTAGTGAAAATCCAGCATCAGATCCATCCCCAACGACTTCACGCGCCCGGCCATCTCCAGAACACGGTACATATCACAGAAACCGAGCATACATCTCTCATTCTCGTTCTTTTGCCAGAAATCTTCCTTCTGGTTCACAAAGAGACGAAGTCTCACCGCGTTAGCGCCCATATTCTTACAGGCAAGAATCGGGTCTGTCCGGTTTCCGCTCTCATCAATCCACCTGTATCCCATCTGTTCCAACTGGCTGACCCATCCCAGATCAACTCCATATGCGAATTTTTCTGCCATATCTGTTACCGTACTTTCTCCGGAAATCCCACTTTTTTCTGTACCTTTCGCAGCGTCTTGGATGCGTAATAATTCGCCTTTTCCGCATTTTCTTTAATAATGGAATCAATATAAGCCTTATCCTTTGAAAGCCGTTCCACTTCCGCTTGCAGCGGTTTCAGCACAGCCGTAACAGCCTCTCCGACGCCCGTTTTCAGCTCACCGTATCCCTTTCCGGAAAACTCGGCTACCGCTTCATCCGGCGTTTTTTCGGTGCAGGCGCAGTAAATATTGAGCAGATTTTTTATGCCCGGCTGCTCATCCCGATAACAGATATTCGCCTCGGAATCCGTCACCGCTCTCTTAAATTTACGCATGATCGTGTCCGGATCATCCATCAGATAGATACTCGCATTCACATTCTCATCGGATTTTGACATCTTTTTTTCCGGATTCTGCAGACTATTGATCTTAGCTCCGACTTTTCCGATATAAGCCTCGGGAACAGTAAATACATCCCCGTAAATCGCATTAAAACGCTGCGCCACATCTCTGGTCAGTTCCAGATGCTGCATCTGATCGATTCCCACCGGAACTACATCTGCCTGATACAGCAGGATGTCAGCCGCCATCAGCACCGGATACGTAAACAATCCCGCATTGATATTGTCTGCGTGTTTTGCCGCCTTGTCTTTAAACTGTGTCATACGGTTCAATTCACCCATATAGGTAAAACAGTTCAGAATCCATGTAAGTTCCGCATGTCCGGACACATGAGACTGATAGTAAATACAGTTTTTCTTCGGATCAAGCCCCGCGGCAATATACAGGGTCAGCAATGCCCGTGCCCGTCTGCGAAGTTCCGCCGGATCCTGGCGAATCGTGATGGAATGCATATCCACCACACTGTAAAAGCATTCATACTCATCGCTCAACGTCACCCAGTTTTTCAATGCGCCCAGATAATTCCCGAGCGTCAAATTTCCTGTTGCCTGCATACCGCTGAATAATATTTTTTTCCCGTCTATCATAATATTTCCTCCCTGATTTCTGTCCTGCTTATGATCTGCAGACTGAAATTCTTTTATTTTTTATTCTTTAACACTTCCCGCCTGATATAATCCATCGTGTAATCTTCTCCCCTGTCGGCAAGCATATGCAGCAGCCGTTCCAGCAGTTCCCGCACCTCAGGATGAAGAATATGCCGCGCTTTTCCCATTTCATAATACTCCAACGCGCTTCGGTCCGTATAATTCTCTTTCTGATAATTCTTAGAGGCGGACATACGGTCAATGAACATTTCTACCACATATTTGTCCGGCATTCTCATCCCCTGCAGGGGATACTCACTGTCCTTTGATCCGTAATCAATCCAGTATTCCAGATGATGCTTATTCCTGCCCTTATGATGGAGCCAGGAAGAAGTATAACCCTTATCCTTCCGCTCCGCGTTATTCGGGCTCATATTACCCTGATAATATTTCACACCCACAAAAAACTCTGCCGGTGAATATTTCGAAAGATCATGCAATAAAGCCTGTTTATACAAGCCTACGCGAAAGCACGCTTTCATCACGAGCCATTTATGATGATTAATTGTTTTTAAATGCTTCCAGAAATTCAAGCTTTTTCCTCCGGACAAACTGCCGTTCAGAACAAACCGGCAAATCAAAAAGGACATATCGCGAGCCCGCACTGACCTGTCCGCAAATATCTTTATCAAATAATCTTACCAGCTTAGCCTGCTTTGCATGTTCATCGACAGGAAATGCAGAATCAGCAGATGAGCCGGATAAAAAACATAAAACAAATACTTTATGAACACCGCGCCTGCTCCGTCTGCCCTGCCTCCGTATATTTTCCCATCCTGCCGAAAACCTCTCTCCCCATTATATAAAAGCAGTGGTATAACGGCAAGCAGGGACCAGCATTCGACCGGTCCGAATATGAATAATGAGATTCCTCCCAGCGCAGCATATGTAATGATCGGCTGTGAACGAAATCTGTAAAAAAAATAAACCAGAAGAATGCCGCCGGCATCATAATCCGTTTTTAACAAAGCGGCCGCAACCACAAAGATAACCAGAATCAAGATGCTTTTCCAGTGCTGCTCTTTTACTTTTTTCATCAGATCCATCATCAACAGCCCCAGAAAAAGAGTGAAAAAAACATTCTGCGACTGAAATTCCAGAACAGCATCATTAAATGCAAGATCATAGGGTATTTCTGAAATGAACGCAAATACAAGCAGACGAAGCTCATATTTTCGAATATTTCGCGTATGATAAAATCCCTCAACGATTAAAAATACAAAAATCGGAAAAGCAATCCTGCCAATATAACGAAATATCATCTGGTCAGGGTATAAAACCGCTCCGATATGATCAATCAGCATGGTCAGAATGGCAATCAGCTTTAACAGAAAGCCATTGATACAGGCCACACTCAAAACAGGCTTATACGACGTATGCATGATAATCTCCTGCATATATAAGGAGTATTTACCCCTATATAATATGATAAAAGGACACCGCCGCCAGCGATGCCCATATTCAGCGTTATAAAAAGCTTTTATGATTGTAAAATCAGGTATACCGCTCATCAACCACAGATTATCTGCTTTGTAAACAATATTCCTGCTACAGGCATCAGAACTGCCGGAATCTCTGATATCTCTCTGCAGCCAGCACTTCCGGATCCTTATCTATATTCTCATAGATAAATTTGCGGATCATCTTGCGCATCACGCGGCAGAGCTCATGACGATTTTCCGCACAGGCCGGTACCGGCTCCTCGATCACCTGTTCCACAATACCAAGCTGCTTTAGCTCAGCAGCAGTCACTTTCATGATCCCGGCCGCCTCATCCGCACGCTTTCCGTCCTTCCAGAGAATAGATGCAAAGCCTTCCGGCGAAAGAATCGTATAGGTAGCATTCTCCATCATCCAGACCTCATTCGCCACCGCCAGTGCCAGTGCACCGCCGCTGCCGCCCTCACCGATCACAATACTCAGAACAGGTACCGTGAGAGCAGACATCTCGCAGAGATTTCGGGCAATCGCTTCTCCCTGCCCATGCTGCTCTGCCTCCAGCCCCGGATACGCACCCGGCGTATCAATAAAATTAATAATCGGTCGTCTGAATTTCTCTGCCTGTTTCATCAGGCGGAGCGCCTTTCGATATCCCTCTGGGGAAGGCATGCCGAAGTTGCGCACAATATTTTCCTTTGTCGTACGTCCCTTCTGCTGACCGATCACGGTCACCGGATAACCGTCCAGATAAGTGATACCGCCAACCGTCGACCCGTCATCCGCATCATGCCGGTCTCCATGCATCTCTGCAAAATAAGAAAAAATCCCTTTTATATAATCGATAGACGTAAGTCTGTCAGAGGCTCTCGCGGTAAGAACCCGTTCCCAGGCCGTTACATGATCATCATGCCTGCGGCTCTGCTCTGGAATGATCAGTTTGTTCGTGAGCAGGCCTTCCTCTTTGGACGGCATCCGATGCATATGAAGCAGTCTGGAAAGCGTATCTTTCATGTCGTCGCGATGAATAATACCGTCAATCAATCCGTGATTTACCAGAAACTCCGCACGCTGAAAGCCTTCCGGAAGCTTCTGTCCGATCGTCTGCTCAATCACGCGGGGACCGGCAAATCCCACCAGTGCTCCAGGCTCTGCCAAAATAATATCACCGAGCATGGCAAAGCTTGCCGTAACTCCGCCGGTCGTCGGATCAGTCAGAACCGTAATATATAACAATCCGGCATCAGAGTGCTTTTTCAACGCAGCGGACGTTTTTGCCATCTGCATCAGAGAAACCATACCCTCCTGCATACGTGCTCCGCCGGAGCAGGTAAAAATAATAATCGGAAGCTGCATCTCTGTCGCTTTCTCTACTGCTCTGGTGATTTTTTCACCCACAACATAACCCATGCTGCCCATCAGAAATCTGGCATCACAGACAGCAATCACTGTCTCCTCACCGTGAATCGTGCAGCGGCCGGTCGTAACAGCCTCGTCAATGTTCAGCTTTTCCTTCAACGCCGTAATCTTCTCCGGGTAATCCGGATATTCCAGAGGATCCTTGCCTTCCAGATCTGTATCCCACTCCTCAAAGCTGTGTTTATCCGTCACAAGCCGCAGTCTTCGTTTCGTTGTCATCCGAAAATACTTCCCGCACTTATAACAGACGAGATGATTTTTCACCACATCCTCCCGATACAGCATCTCGCCGCAGGAGTCACATTTCACCCACATTCCCTCCGGAATATCAGGTTCCTTTTTTGACGTATTCAAAAAACTCTGTTTTTTAAAAGTTAACTTAGCCATCCGTCATCACCTGTTCAACAAACTGCCTGTATGGTACAGGTACCCTCACATTCAAACATATATGACCGCTATGCAGTCATCATTATCATTTATAAAATCAATCATTTATCAGAAGATGACTGTTCTCCTGAAAAATACTCTTCCAGGAAACCGGTCGTTGCTTCACCGGCACGAAAAACAGGATGCGTAATAATATCGTACTGGTAATCAAGATTCGTTGTAATGCCTTCGACGTTCACTTCCCCGAGTGCACTCTGCATCTTGTTCAGCGCAGTCTCCCGATCTTTACCGAATACAATGATCTTTGCGATCATGGAATCATAGTTCGGAGGAACCGTATAACCGGCAAAAATAGCAGAATCAATACGAACACCGTTGCCGCCGGGCAGATAAAGAAAATCAATTTTTCCCGGACACGGCATAAAATTCCGCTGCGGATCCTCCGCATTAAGCCTGCATTCGATTGCATGTCCCGAAATCTGAATATCCTTCTGCTTAAAACGAAGTTTCTGACCGTCAGCAATAAAAATCTGCTCCTTAATCAGATCAAGACCGGTAACCATCTCAGTCACACCATGCTCAACCTGAATACGGGTATTCATCTCCATAAAATAGTAGTTTTTATCCTGATCCAGCAAAAACTCAACGGTTCCGGCGCTCTGATAATTCGCTGCTCTTGCGGCGCGCACCGCCACAGCTCCCATTTCTTTTCGAAGCTTTGAATCCAGTGCAGGCGAAGGAGATTCTTCCACCATCTTCTGATGTCGTCTCTGTACGGAACAGTCCCGCTCTCCCAGTGAAACTACATTACCGTGCTGATCAGCCAGAATCTGAAACTCTATATGGCGGGGATTCTCAATATATTTCTCAATATACATCGTATTGTCCCCGAAACCGTTGACTGATTCCGTCTGGGCAATCTCAAAATTTTCCGAAAAATCAGCAGCGGATCTGGAAATGCGCATCCCTTTACCGCCGCCGCCGCTTGCTGCTTTGATCATGACCGGAAAGCCGATCTCCTGTGCCAGCTTCAATCCGTAATCCGCACGATATACCGGCTCCTGTGTACCCGGAACAACCGGTACCTTTGCGGCCATCATTGTATTTCGCGCTTCCTGTTTATTTCCCATTTTGGAAATCACGTCCGCGTCCGGACCGATGAATACGATATTACACTGTTTGCACATCTGGGCAAACTTTGCATTTTCCGACAGGAATCCGAATCCGGGATGAATCGCATCCGCTTTAGAAGCAATAGCCGCACTTAATATTCGCTCCATATTCAGATAACTGTCAGCCGGCGCCGGTTTCCCAATACAGATAGCCTCGTCCGCAAGCATCGTATGCAGTGCATCCTGATCTGCAGTAGAATAGACAGCAACAGAGCGAATACCGAGTTCCCTGCAGGCACGGATAATACGCACCGCAATCTCTCCCCTGTTTGCAATCAATATTTTCTGAAACATATATTTCCTCTATCCGATCGCAAAGGTAAGCTCCGCGACCACAGCCGTTTTCCCGTCTACCGTCGCTTTTGCTTTTGCAATACCGATCGGTCCTTTCTGCTTAATCATCTCTGTTTCTAAAATCAGAACATCACCGGGAACTACCTTTTTTTTAAATTTGGCAGAATTGATCGCGCCGAAATAAGCAGTTTTCCCTTTAAAATCATCGCATGAAAGAACAGCTACAGCACCGACCTGAGCCAAAGCTTCAACGATAAGTGCTCCCGGCATCACCGGTTCACCCGGAAAATGGCCGGCGAAATAAGGTTCGTTATAAGAAACACATTTCTTTCCTACTGCACGGACGCCGGGTTCCAACTCCTCAATGGTATCGATCAGAAGCATCGGCTGCCTATGCGGTATAATCTCCATAATCTGCTGTGTAGTTAATAATGACATCATATCCTCCTGCTTCAAAGTCATCATCCGATCACAAATAAAGGCTGGTCATACTCAACAAGTTCTCCGTTTTTCACAAGAATCTGTTTCACAACGCCCTCATAATCCGACTCAATTTCATTCATCAGCTTCATGGCCTCGATAATACCAAGTACCTGGCCTTTCTTCACAGCATCGCCCGTTTCAACAAAGGGATCCGCTTCCGGAGATCCCGCCCTGTAAAAAGTACCTACCAGAGGACTTTTCACAATTTGCCCATCAGGTACATTCTCCGGTGCGGAATCACCGGTCTCCTGATTCTGTGCAGGCGGAGCCGCTACTGCGGGCGCAACCGTTGAAACAGGCTGCGGCGCTACGCCGCTGACAATCAGCGGCGTCGGTGCCTCCATGCTCTTTTCCGGCAATTTACGTATCGATAATTTCAGGGCACTTTCCTCATAAGTAAACTCAAGGTTATTTTCGGAAACCACCTTCATTAATTCCAGAATCTGATTTATTTCCATAATACTCAACTCCAATCTGCGAATCATCTGCTGCTGATCGTTCTCTGATGCTGACGATCATCTGTCACGGTTTGATCGACTCATAACCATCATCATCCTTCAGCGTCCACATTATCCAGGCACAGCAATCATTCATGATATTTCCGAATCAAAATACTTGCGTTGTGCCCGCCAAAAGCCAGAGAATTAGATAATGCATATTCAAACTCAGTCTCCGAGCCCTGTCCCTGCACATAATCCAGATCCAGCTCTTCATCCGGTTCTGTCAGGCCAACGGTCTGATGAATATAACTGTGGTTCATCTGAAGAACACAGGCAATAAATTCTACCGCTCCTGCCGCTCCCAACAGGTGACCAATCATGGATTTTGTTGAATTAACCTTCATATCATAAGCATGCTTACCGAAAGCGCTCTTGATCGCACGGGTCTCGAACAGATCATTGTGATGCGTACTCGTTCCGTGAGCATTGATATAAGTAATCTCCTCCGGCGCAACACCGGCATCCCTGAGTGCAAACAGCATGGCATTCTCCGCACCTTTGCCATCCTCCGCCGGTGATGTAATATGATAGGCGTCACTGGTCGCGCCGTATCCGACCACCTCAGCGAGGATCTTCGCACCGCGCGCTTTTGCATGCTCCAGTTCCTCCAGAATCACAATACCGGCGCCGTCTCCGATCACAAATCCATCCCTGTCTTTGTCAAACGGAATCGAACAGCGCTCAGGATCATTCGATGTTGATAAAGCAGTCAGTGAAGTAAATCCGGCAATACTGATCGGTGTGATCGCGTTCTCCGCACCGCCGGCCACAATCACATCGCACTCGCCATGCTGAATGGCATGAAAAGCCTCGCCGATATTATGCGTACCGGTCGCACAGGCGGTAACGATATTAATACTTTTTCCTTTGATACCGAACTGGATGGTAATGTTGCCCGCCGCCATATTCGTAATCATCTGGGGAACCAGTAAAAGGTTGACTCTCGAAGGTCCTTTATCCAGAAGCTTTTTATATTCTCTCTCAATAGACTGCAAAGAACCAACACCGGATCCGACATAACAGCCTACCCGGTAAGGATCTTCTTTCTCCATGTCAAGACCGGACTGGCGAAATGCCTCGTGTGTCGCTGCAACGGCATACTGAGCAAAGGCTTCCATACGCTTTGCAGCCTTGCGATCCATATAATTTAACGGATCGAAGCCTTTTACCTGTGCAGCCACTTTCACTTTATAATCTGTAGGATCGAAATAGGTAATCTCACCGAAACCGGTTCGTCCGGCTTTCAGGCTGTCCCAGTATTCATCCACAGTTAATCCAATGGGAGTGATTGCCCCCATGCCTGTTACAACAACACGTCTCATCTATAAATCTCCTTTATAATTATGTAGTTCATAGAAAACACTGAAAAGGTCGATTGCTTCGCAATTACCAACGGCATTGCTCTGCATAAGCTCTCACTAAATTCGCATTTCATGCTCATTAAGAGAGAGCATTATCGCAATCCGTGCTTCGCACTCCTTGCTCATGTCGTTTGGGTTTTCTTATGTCCATCCATCTGCGGATGTAAACATCCCCATCTGTCTGTCCATAGAAAACACCTTTTCATCACATCGCCATTCCGCCGTCGACGCAAAGGACATGACCGGTTATATAGGATGCCTTATCAGACGCCAGAAAAGCCACTGCATTCGCTATATCCTGCGGATCGCCCATCCGGCCGAGCGGCACCTGCGCCACTCCCGCTTCCTTTGCGGAATCTGTCATATTTTTTGTCATGGCCGTATCAATAAATCCGGGAGCAACCGCATTCACACGGATACCTCTGCTCGCAAGCTCACGAGCCATAGACTTGGTCATACCGATGACACCGGCCTTGGATGCACAATAGTTCATCTGACCGGGATTCCCCATGATACCCGAAACCGATGAAATATTGATGATGGAACCACCCTTCTGCTTCAACATGGGGCGCGCAATATGGCGCATGGTATTAAAGCTGCCCTTTAAGTTTGTATCAATTACTGCGTCAAATGCCTGCTCGGACATCTTCATCAGAAGATCATCTCTCGTAATACCTGCATTGTTTACCAGGATATCGATTCGGCCAAGCTTTTTCACCAGCGTTTTGATCATCTCCTCGACCGCAGCAAAATCGTTGACCCAGCACTCATATGCCTCAGCCTGACCGCCATTCGCTGTAATCGTATCAATCACTTCATTTGCCGCCTCAACGGGTCCTACATAATTTACAACAACATATGCTCCCTCACCGGCCAGGGTCAGTGCGATCCGTCTGCCGATACCGGTACTCGCTCCGGTCACCAGAGCGATTTTATTTTCTAATAAATTTCCCATAATACCTCCTGATCATTCGATTGTCCCGATTGCCTCACACAGCGCATCCAGATCAGCAACCGTGTCTACATGATAAACCGGAACGGATTTGTCTATTTTCTTTAAAAATCCTGTCAGGGATTTTTTCGGTCCTATTTCAATAAAAACTTCCACGCCGTCCGCGATCATACGTTCCATGCTCTGCTGCCAGCGCACGGAAGATGAAATCTGCCGTTCCAGCAATTCCTTTACCTGATTCTTATCCGTCACATAATCCGCAGTAACATTGGTAATATAAGGCGTGGCTATGTCATAAATCTCAACATTTTCCAATTCTCCGGCAAGCTTCACTCCCGCTTCCCGAAGCATCTGTGAATGGAAAGGTCCGCTGACATTCAGCGGAACACAGCGCTTCGCGCCGGCTTCTTTCATGGCTGCCGCTGCCGCTGCCACCGCAGCTTCCTCACCGGTGATCACCGTCTGTCCCGGACAGTTGTAATTGGCAACAGAGACAATACCGTCTGTCTGTGCGCAGATTCTCTCAATCACGTCGTTGTCCATACCCATCACAGCAGTCATGGCTCCGCCGGTTGGAACCGCTTCCTGCATATAAGCGCCCCGTTTTACGATCACACGAAACGCATCCTCCGCCGTCATCACACCGGACGCCACTAAAGCCGCGTATTCGCCAAGACTCAAGCCGGCATTCACAGACGAACGGAATCCTTTTTCTTCTACCGCACGCAAAATTGCAAGCTCATCAGCGAGCATTGCAATCTGCGTGTATCTGGTAATATTCAGCTGTTCATTTTTTTCGAAAAGAAGAGTTTTCATATCCATACCGCTTACTTTTTCGGCAAGATCGATCATTTCCTTCGAACAGGCAAAATTCTCATAGAAATCCTTTCCCATGCCGACGTACTGTGACCCCTGACCGGGAAAAATAAACGCTGTCTTCTTCATATAAATCTCCTCTTTCTTCAGACATCCTATGCCTCGGCAGCTCCCGGGTAAAGATGTGTAAACTGTCCCATAATCTCGTCTACGATCTCCTGACAGGACTGCTGTTTTTTGATCATACCTGCGATCTGTCCTGCCATAACGGTTCCGTTCTTTACATCTCCGTCGATAACCGCATTTCTCAAAGAGCCAAGTGTCAGCTTCTCCATCTCTTCAAACGGAGCGCCGGACTTCTCTAATTTTAAGTATTCTTTTGTCATGGCATTACGCAGACAGCGAATCGGATGTCCGTGTGACATGCCGGTCACCTCAGAATCAATATCCTTCGCCCGGAGAATCTTATCCTTATAATTCTGATGCGTAATACACTCATTCGCCACGCAAAAACGTGTACCGATCTGCACCGCCTCTGCGCCGAGCATAAAGGCAGCCGCCATACCTCTGCCGTCACCGACTCCGCCTGCCGCTATGACCGGAATATTGACAGCATCCACAACCTGCGGTACAAGCGTCATCGTCGTAGAGTAACCGATATGACCGCCGGATTCCATTCCCTCTGCGATCACGGCATCCACTCCTGCTTTTTCCATCATCCGTGCAAGAGCAACACTTGAGACCACCGGAATAACCTTGATACCGGCATTCTGCCACATTTTCAGATATTTGCCCGGATTGCCGGCGCCAGTCGTAACGACAGAAACGCCCTCCTCCACGACAACTCTGGCGACCTCGTCCGCGTAAGGGCTCATCAGCATGACATTGACACCGAATGGCTTATCTGTCATCTCCTTCGCCGTACGGATCTGCTGACGAATCACATCCTCCGGGGCGCTCGCCGCTCCGATCAGACCAAGCCCGCCTGCATTGGAAACAGCAGCGGCCAGATGATGGTCGGCAACCCATGCCATACCTCCCTGGAAAATCGGATATTCAATCCCGCAAAGCTCTGTAATTCTCGTCTTCATTCTAATCACCAATCTTATTTATAATTAATCTTCTACGCCGTGATCTTTTAAGTAGTCAACAATTGAACCTACTGTCGTAAGCGTCTCCAGTTCATCCGTAGGAATCTCAATGTCATACTCTTCCTCAAGCGCCATCACCAGTTCAAACAGATCCAGCGAATCCGCGTCAAGATCCTCTTTAAATCTGGACTCCGATGTAATGCCGTCTTCGTCGATACTCAGCTGGTCAGCAATCATTTCTTTTAATTTCTCAAGCATAGTGTTTCTCCTTATTCACCTTTTATTTTGTCGGCCAAATTTTTTTGACATTCAAAGTATAAGATATTTCAAATGTTCCGTCAATACTAACTTTCAAAACAATTGTCAGACAATTACATTGACTTTTCTCATTCCGCTGTATATACTGCTATATAACTGTATCGGATTTTGCAGCTTAACCGGCTATGCCTGCAAAGGGTTTTTGCACCCTCGTTCAGGCGCATACTTTCACGAAACGGAGAAACGACATGAATCAGAAAAAAAACACCTCATCAGATAACGACATTCTTGATCCGGAGGAAATGTTCCTGACGGTAGAACTGGACGAAGGCGGTACCGAAACATTTCAGATCATGCGGATTTTTGAAGCAAACGGACAGGACTATATCGCCGTATGCCCCGAGGACGGCGGCGAAGAGGTCTATTTCTACCGCTATTTCGAGGATGCCGACGGAAACCCTTCGATTGATAATATTGAATCCGATGAAGAATTCGAAATCGTAACAGATGCCTTTGACGAGCTTCTGGACGATGATTTATTCGACCGGATGTAATATCTGTTTCCCTTCATCGCCTTACATCTTCCTTATCGGCCGGCAGCTTCGATTGCATGCATTCCGCAAGGAACCGAGAAGGAGCCATACTTTTATTATGTATCTGTCCGGAGTGAAGAAGATACAGCCTGTTTTTCGCCCGCGTCATGCCGACATAAAACATTCTTCGCTCCTCCTCCAGTTCCTGATCCAACACGGCTTTTCTGTAGGGAACGATTCCCTCATCCACGTCCACGATAAATACCGTATCAAACTCAAGTCCTTTTGAAGCGTGAAGCGTACTCAGACGAACAGAAGCATTCGGAAATTTCTTTTTCTGAAACTGTTCCTTCCATTTCCGCAAAACCAGATCCGTATGCTCCAACCATGCCTCATACGTGCCGAATCCTTTTGTATCTTCCTGCAGTTCATCCAGAATATCGAAAAAATCTTCCTTCGGTATTTTCCGTTCCGCCGCAAACTCCGTGAGATAATCCTCATAAGCGACCGCCTTCCGGATATAATTGATTGCAGAATACGGCCGCAGTTTCGAGAGCACGTCCAGATCCGTCTCCAGCTTTTCCAGACGCCTCACCATCCAGTCCTGTGTCCGGTAAAAATCCTTCCAGGCGACAAAATTCACCTGTTCATACGGAAGGCTCTCCCTGGAAAGATACCGCTTCGGACGGTTCATGATTTTCAGAAACGACGCTCTGCTCCGGTCCCCCATGGCCAGCCGGATATAGGCCATTAAGTCCGCAGCAATCCAGTGTTCATAGATATTCGGAATATGCTCTTTCGATAAAAACGGTACATTATACTCCATCAACTGACGGATCAGCAAACCCGGCTGCGAATTCGTGCGGAACAAAACAGCCATCTCATGATACGGAACGCCCGCCCGATTTAATTCCCGAATCTCGTGAATCACATGCAGATTCTGTTCCCTCTGGTTTTCAAAGGACAGAATGACCGGTGACAGACCCGTTTTCGCATGAGCATGAATATCCTTCTGAAATCTGGTCTGATTATGAGAAATCAGATTTCCCGCCTGCGCAACGATCTCCGAACCGGAACGGTAATTCGTATCCAGAAGAATTCTTTTCGCATCCGGATAATCCTTCTCAAAATTCAGCATGATCTCCGGCTTCGCGCCGCGAAAACGATAGATGGACTGATCGTCATCCCCGACAATAAAAAGATGATTCTGCGGCATCGCCAGCATCCGGACAATATCATACTGAATCTGATTGATGTCCTGAAACTCATCGATCAGGATATAAGAAAATTTTCTCTGCCAGGAAGTGAGAATATCCGATCTCTTTTCAAGCAGTTCTTTCGTGTAAACAAGCATGTCGTCAAAATCCAACAGCCGGTTCTGAAAAAGGAACTCCTGATAGGCAAAATAAATTTTCCGGAAGACCGCTTCCGCACAGTTGGACGAATAATAATGTTCCAGATTCATACCTGTGTTTTTGATCAGACCGATCTCCCCGAGAATACTCCGGATGAAATCCGCCTCATCATCATACTCAAGCCGAAGACGGCGAATATATTCCCTGATAAACTGCGTGCGCTGTTCTTCCTTTACGATATTTTTCGCGGTATAACCGTAAGCGCACTTTAAAATATGAAAATAAACGGCATGAAAAGTGCCGAACGTAACCGGAACATGCTGCCCTTCCATGAGTTTTTCAAACCGCGCCTTCATCTCCGCAGCTGCTGCGCGGGAAAATGTGATGACCAGAATATTCTCCGGCCGGATTCGATGCTTACGGATCATATATTCCACTCTTCTGGTGATAACGGTAGTCTTACCGGAACCCGGACCCGCGAGAATCATGGCCGGGCCGTCCTTATGACGGATTGCATTTGACTGTGACTGATCGACTTTCATAATGTACAGTGTAATCTTTTTTCCTGTTCTGGTCAATACAGAAAATCGAAGGCTGCGTTTGTTTTTCATGGAAAATGAAGTATCACCTTCATTTCTTTTACGCATATAGTACATTAAACCGATCAGAAAGGGAAAAAATTGAACTGCAATACAAGAAATTATCCGAATATGCCGACTGGCAGCATCATGCGCGGTTCCATGGGAAGGCCGACCGTAAACGGATGCGGCACAGCGGATTCTTCATCCGCCATGAATATGAAACATGATTTTACGGGTCACATGCCGGTCGCCATGGCCTATGTTCCCTGGGAACATTTCAATCACACGTATGAGCTGGAGCAGGCCATTGAAATCGGGACAATTTTCCCCGATTTAGATAAACCATTTACCGGAAAGGGAGGAAATTGTTCATGAGTATATCCTGTTGTAATGATAAAAAAAATCTCTTTCAGGCAATCAATCAGTTCGGATTTGCCCTGAGCGACATCACACTGTTTCTGGATACGCATCCGAATGATCAGGATGCGCTTGACTATTACCACCAGATGAACCATATGTACAAAAAAGCTTCCGCGGAATACGAAAACCAGTACGGTCCGCTGACACAGTTTGCCGGCGAGGATGACGACGTCTGGAAATGGTCCGTGCAGAAATGGCCGTGGGAAAGGGGGTACTGCTGATTTATGTGGAACTATGAACGAAGATTACAATACCCGGTGAACATCACGAAAACGGATCCCGGCATTGCCAAAATCATTATTACACAGTTTGGCGGACCGGACGGCGAACTGTCCGCTTCCATGCGCTATCTCTCACAGAGATATTCCATGCCGTACCGGGAAGTAGCCGGTCTGCTCACGGATATCGGCACAGAGGAACTGGCGCATATGGAAATGATCTGCGCCATTGTCAAACAGCTGACACAGGATCTGACGCCGGAAGAAATCAAAAAAAGCGGTTTTGATACCTACTATGTGGATCATACGCTCGGGCTCTGGCCTGCCGCTGCAGCCGGTATCCCGCACAACGCCTGCGAATATCAGTCCAAAGGCGACGCCATCACCGATCTGTTCGAAGACATGGCCGCCGAGCAGAAAGCCCGTACCACTTACGACAATATCCTGCGCCTGGTAAAAGACCCGGAGGTCTGCGATCCGATCCGCTTCCTGCGGCAACGCGAGGTCGTTCATTTCCAACGGTTCGGCGAAGGACTGCGTATTGTGACAGACAGATTAAACGAGAAAAACTTCTATGCGTTTAATCCGGAATTTGACAGTAAAGCAACCGAATGTTAACAACTATGGGGTCACCACACATCATGGTGCCCCGGTACATAAAAAATATAAAATAAAAAAGTCTCAGGCATCCATCAATGCGAATGTCTCAGACTTTCTTACGGGTTGGGCTGTTCATCATAAACAGTCAGCAGTTCGTAGGGGAATCGAACCCCTGTTTTCGCCGTGAGAGGGCGACGTCTTAACCCCTTGACCAACGAACCGTATCCATATTCAATTACTGCTTTCAGCAGAGCAGTTCGTAGGGGAATCGAACCCCTGTTTTCGCCGTGAGAGGGCGGCGTCTTAACCCCTTGACCAACGAACCAAACAATAAGGATTATACAGATAAAAGCAATCTGTGTCAACCTGTTTTTTTTATTTTATCCAAAATTTATCCAAAATAATTTTCCGTACAGGTTGACCAAAAACTCATGAGAAGCCGGAGTGAAAACGGCTTCCCATGAAACACAAAACTCTGATTTAAGCCAGCTTTGCCTTCGCGGTGTCCACCAATGCCGCAAAACCATCCGCGTCGTTGACAGCCATCTCCGCAAGCATCTTACGGTTAATCTCAATATCCGCCAGCTTCAGGCCATACATAAACCGGCTGTAGGACAGACCGTTCAGTCTTGCCGCCGCGTTGATTCGTGCGATCCACAGCTGACGGAACTGTCTCTTTCTCTGCTTTCTGCCTTCATACGAACTTGCCAGAGCCCGCATCACGGACTGCTTGGCCACACGATACTGCTTTGATCTGGCGCCTCTGTAGCCCTTCGCCATCTTCAGAACTCTTTTATGTTTCTTTTTTGCGTTATATCCGCCCTTAATTCTTGCCATTTTATTGTCCTCCTGACTTCTGCTTACAGATACGGTAAAATCTTCTTCATATTCTTAACATTGCTGGCGTCGGTCATTGCCGGCTTTCTGAGATTTCTCTTTCTCTTGGGAGTTTTCTTGGTTAAGATATGACTCTTGTAAGCTTTATTTCTCTTTAACTGACCGGTTCCCGTCTTTTTAAAGCGCTTTGCTGCTGCTCTTTTCGTTTTCATTTTTGGCATAATAAATTCCTCCTGAAAAATAGTCTCGCGTGCTGGAAACAATCAGCATGCTATCGTTTCTGACCAAGCACCATGGTCATGCTTCGGCCTTCCATCTTGGGTGCCTTCTCCACAACTGCAACATCGGCAAGCGACTCCGCAAAATCTGTCAGAATATGCTTACTGTTCTGCACATGCGCCATCTCTCTTCCGCGAAAGCGCAGGGAAATCTTTACCTTGTCGCCCTTCGCGATAAACTTCCTGGCGGCGTTTACTTTGGTATTCAGATCATTCGCCTCGATATTAGGAGACAAACGCACTTCCTTGAGCTCGACAGTCTTCTGCTTCTTGCGCGCCTCTTTTTCCTTGCGGCTCTGCTCATAACGAAACTTTCCGTAATCAATGATCTTCACAACCGGCGGCTTCGCGTTCGGCGCAATCTTTACGAGATCGAGCCCGGCCTCCTGTGCCAGTTTATACGCGTCCCGCGCAGACATGATGCCCATCTGAGTTCCGTCCGCCGATACCACCCGGACTTCTCTGTCTCTGATTTGTTCATTAATCTGTAAATGGCTAATGGTGATTACCTCCGTAAACATAAAAAATGTGGACAGACAGACCATCCACAATAAATCAAAACAAGAAAAGTATTGAAATATAAACCACAGGTCACGCGATTGTGCCAGGGTGAGAGTGGATACTCTGCTTTGTTTTCAACAACGTTGCTATTATGGCACATTCCAGGCAATTCGTCAAGGATTTTTTTCGGTTGCCGAATTCCCTATTTTTTAGGTTGCCGAATTCCCGTAAAAACGTTATAATCAAAATGCCAAAAAACGGATTTTATGATATATGATACATCCGGAAGAATCTGATGAGGACACAAGATATGAAACGAGTTGATTTACATATTCATTCCACCGCCTCCGACGGTACCTGCACTCCGACCGAACTGGTGCTCGAGGCAAAAAAAGCGAAGCTTTACTCTGTCGCACTGACCGATCACGATACGGTCAGCGGCATTGACGAATTCATGGAAGCCGGCATTAAATACGGTCTCAGAACCATTGCAGGCGTAGAGCTTTCCACCGAATACGAAGATACAGAGATTCACGTAGTCGGTCTTTTTATCGATCCCGAAAACGAAGCGCTTCTTGGGCAGCTTCGCATATTCCGCGACAATCGGGACAACCGAAATCTGAAGATGATCGACCGTCTGCGCGAAGAAGGATTTCAGATCACCGCTGAAGAGATTTATGAACGTTATCCCGACGCCGTTGTAGCCAGACCGCATATTGCCCGTTTTCTCGTGGATACGCATCAGGTTGAAGACATGCAGACGGTATTTGATAAATACATCGGCGAAGGCTGCTGCTGTTATGTAGAGCGATACAAGATTTCTCCCATGCGCGCGGTAGAACTGATCCGCAATGCCGGCGGTGTCGCCATTCTGGCTCACCCCTGCCTGTACAAAATATCCGATGAAACGATGAACCGGATGATAAAGGAAATGAAAAAAGCCGGCCTGGACGGTATTGAAGCTCTCTATTCGCGCAACCAGGGATCCGACGAACAGAAATACCGGGCGCTCGCGAAAAAATACGGTCTGCTCATATCCGGCGGCTCGGACTATCACGGAACAAACAAACCCGATATTCAGCTCGGAACGGGTACAGGAGATCTCGTTGTTCCCAAAAAAATACTGCTGGATATCCTGTTATTTATGAAAACATTTCGGGACAGATGACACATGCAGGCCCGGCATTTCCCTATTGATATATGGAAATGCCGGGCCTGTATTTTGCTATCTTTTACAAAGAATAAAATCTCCCTGCCTTTTTAATTACTCCATACTCCGACATAAACTTCATCTGTTATTTTTCCATAGACAATCTCACGAAGTGTCGTATTATTTCCAATCTCTTTCTGCAGATAGCAGATATTTCCTCTTCTCACCGCCAATGTATCGAAACCATCGCCGTCCCAGTCGCCGGACAAAGTTGTGTCCGTACTTTTTCCATAAGCTACCACCATGTCAGCCTTACCGGCGGCAAGCGTATTTTTGACATAAAAAACATTTCCGCGGCGTACTGCCAGCGTATCCTTCACATCTGCCGTACCGGAATCATTGCCTGACCATTTCCCGACAAGAACCTCATCAGTTGCCTTTCCGTAAGCAATCGTAAAATCCGCATTCCCTCCGCTCAGAGAATTATTGAAATAATACGTGTTTCCGCGGCGCACTGCCAGTGTGTCGCAGCCGTCTCCGTCCCAGTCACCAGCCAGTACTTCATCTGTTGATCTTCCGTAGGAAACCACAAGCGTTGCTTTCACATCACCTGTTTTTTCCTGAAAATAATATGTATTTCCGCGGCGTACACAAAGCGTCTCGATCCCGTCTCCGTCCCAGTCACCTGTCAGCACTTCATCAGCAGAGGATCCATAAGCCGTTGTGAAACCAGCCGCGGTATCCTCCAATGCAGTCTGGAAATAGAAGGTATTCCCGCGGCGCACTGCCAGCTTATCAGATTCTGAGTTTGATTCATCCTCCGTTACACCGCCGATCTGTGCCGTCACATCCGCAAAACCGGTACAAATCACAGTTAAAGAATATGTGCCTGCCGCTCCATTGACAAACGGACTAATTTCAAAGTTAATACTTCCATCCTCATTGAAAAAATCACTGCCTGTGTATTCGGGCTCCACATCATGCTGCCACTGAAGTATATAGGTGTCCGTAATTTCCTCGCCCTCATCATTAATATAAGTAAGAGTAAGTTCTCCGGCCATCTCTATATAATCAGCCAGCGTTTCCCCATTTCCTCCGACCAGCGTAAAAACATTATCCACAATTGTCACCGTCGCGCCGGATGTAATCAGGATATCTCCAATCTCTGATTCCTTCAGAGTAATTGTAAGATTCTGTCCGATCGTATTATATCCTCCCTCAAAGGTGTTATCATCATCCTCAATCGCATAACCGCTGTCCGGTAAAATCGTTATCTGATATACCGCTGCGTCCTCGGTTTCAGTAAAATCCACCGAATAATCAGTCTCCGGATCCAGGTCGCTGCCAAATTTCCCGAGCACATACGCTATCGTGAGATCATCCGCGCTGTAAGATTCATTTACCGCCAGATCACTGACAGAAATCGTAAATACAGTTCCGTCCGGATTATAAACCGCATCGCTGACTGTGATTTCCGAAAGTGTTCCGACCTGAGCAGTTACATCATCAAAACCTCCGCAACTAACGGTAATGGTATATAAACCATCCTCACCATAGATAAACGGATCAATATCGAAATTAACACTTCCGTCCTCATTAAAGAAATCCTCAGCTGTATATGTCGGAGCAATATCATGTGCCCACTGCAGCGTATAAGATTCAGAAATTTCTTCGCCTTCCGTACTGGTATAGTTCAACGAAATCTCAGAAGCCAGTTCCAGATACTCCGCCAGTGTTTCTCCATTTCCTCCGCTCAAAGACAGCATATTGTCCTCAAGTGTAACAGTAGCACCGGAGCTGATAACAATACGTCCGACTGTTGTTCCGTTCACAGCCACATCCAGATTCTGTCCAAGCGTATTATACGTCATCTCATCATGCTCGTAATCGTCGTCATCTACATTAAAACTGTTATTACTGATTTCCACCTGATAAATAATTTCCGTATCCGACGTCGACAAAAGTGCTGTTGTATAATCCTCCCCTGCCGTAAGAGAACTGGAAAACTTTCCTACCGCATAGGAAAGGCTGATATCAGAATAATCCACCCCTTCCTCCGGATTTGTGATTGTAACAGTAAACACAGTTCCTGCCGGATCATAAATGGCCTCTCCAAGACTGATACTTGTCTCAGAGGCCTCCCCTTCCAGGGCCGCATTGACAGCCGAAATAATCGCCACGGAAGAACAGGTGGCAGTGCTCACCGTATCCACACTGTATGTTCCTGCCGTATTACCCGTAATCTGTTCACTGATACCGCTTTCTGCCCGGTAAGAATACTGTGTATTTTGTCCGCTGGCGCCGCTGACTGTAATACCTGTGATCGCACCGCTCTCAACTGTTACTTCCACGCTGATCGGATACTCGTTAAAATCCTCATCCTCATCATGTTCCACCGTTGCCGTTCCGGTATATGTTCCGTCTGCCAGATTTTCCGGTATTGTAATCGTATAACCGGAAGCCGTATCATCGCCGCTATCCGCTGTACCGGAACTCTCATCTCCCGGTGCCGCAAATACCGCCGTCTGTGAGCAGCCAAGTACCATAGTTCCCGCCAAGATCAACGCAAAAACCTTTTTGCTCTGTAGTTTTTTCCTCTTCATCGTTTTCTCCTTTTTGATTCTCCTAATTTCAGTTAGTTATATATATCCCTAGAAAGTATAACAAAACTTTCCGTGCCAAATGTTATGGAATTGTTATGGAAATATATATTTTTCGGTTTTCGCCCGATTCAGAAAAATCTGCATTTTTTTATTGAAAAATGATACATGATAAAGTATGATATTAACCAGAACTAACTCTAGTGAGGCGCGGCAATCATGGCAACAACTGTTTTAATCTGTGATGACAATATTTCTGTTCACAAGGCACTGTCCGCTTATTTAAAAGAAACAGGCATTCAGATTCTTTCCGCTTATAACGGAACTGACGCGCTGGACATACTTCGTCAGCACCAGATTCATTTTATAATTCTGGATCTGATGCTCCCGGATCTGTCCGGATTTGACGTATTAAAAAGAATCCGGGCTTTCAGCGATATCCCCGTTCTCATTCTCAGCGCAAAAAATACAGAAGTGGAGCGCATTCTCGGTCTGGAGCTGGGAGCTGACGATTATATATCCAAACCATTTTCAGCCCGGGAAATCGCAGCACGCGTACAGGTCATTTTAAAAAGAACACGCAAATCTTCCCTTCGCGAACCGCAGCAAATCACGTTTACAAATCTGTCCGTCGATATGACATCATTCACGGCATATATTGATGAGAAAAAAATATCTCTGACACCAATAGAACTGAAAATTCTCGCTCTGTTTGCAGACAAACCGAACACTGTATTCAGCCGCGATCAGATTATAGACAGCGTATGGGGCTATGATTACTACGGAGACATCCGCACAGTCGATACCCAAATTAATCATATCCGCCGAAAAATCAAAAAAAACGCACGCTTTCAGATCAGCACTGTTTACGGCATCGGATACAAAATGGAGGAAAAATGAATCGGAAACGAACATTAAAAAAACATATACTGCTGTTCAGCACTGCTGCATATTTCGGAGCCTTTTGTACCTGTCTCGCAATAGCGCTGCTCGTTATCTGGCATCAAAAAAAGACTATGGCAGAAACAGCCGGCTATCACATGGCTTATTATACGGAAAATCATTCTTTTCTGAGTTACCGCAGCGCGGAAAGCACAAAAAAACAGATCATCGATCATCCGGACATACAGATGATCTGATCTATACATCCGGCGGTACTCTGTTGGATAGTTCCGTTCAAAATGAATCATCTTCTCAGGGAGACAGTCTGGTATATGACCGATATATAACAAAATACCTCCCGGTTTTTCAAGATAACAAAACAGAAAACATACGCTTCTGGATCATCCGTTTTTCATCAGGCATTCATTTTGAAATGGCAGTCCTGCTGCCGATGGAAGATGAACACATTTTTTTTCATGTCGATTCACTTTATGTGTTTAATCAATGGATGCCAGCCGCTTTCAGAATAAGCTTTCTTCTGTTTTTCTGCTGTGCTCTCCCTCTTTCGCTGGTCATACGAAAAAGCCGCACAGTAGAAATGACACAGAGAAATTATATTGACAACATCACGCATGAATTGAAATCTCCGATTTCCGCCGTCCGTATCCTGACAGAAACAATACACGACGGCATGATTACAGATGAAGGAGAAAAAAAGAATATTGCCAGATTATGCTGAATGAACTGGACAATCTCGATCATACGATAACAGAAATGCTGGAGCTTTCCAAAATTCAAAATGAGATGTCAGATTGTCCGAAAAAAAGCTTCACTCTATCAGAAATATTTGATTCTGTCATTCATAAATATACTGCCCTGTGTTCTGACCGGGAAATCATCTTTATATGTGACCTGCCGAAAAACAATCTGAAGCTGTACACAAACCGTGAATTTTCCAGACGCATATTGGACATATTGTTGGACAATGCAGTGAAATTCTGTGGCAAAGAAAAAGAAATCCATGTGACAGCCAGAGAAGACGCACAACAGATTTCCATTCACGTAAAAAACAGCGGTTGCATGATTCCGCCGGAGAAACAGCCTTATATATTTACACGTTTTTACCAGGCAGACAAATCTCATCATGAAAAAGGATGCGGTCTGGGTCTGTCCATAGCCAGCGAATTATCCGGTTGTCTGACAGAACATCTCTGGCTGGAGCGAAGTGACTGTTCCGGAACCGAATTCGCTTTCACAATACATAAATCCGAACGCTTTCTGCATATACCGGAAAAAATGTAAAATTGATTATACCGTAAAACGCCGGATAACCTCCGCCACTCCGCCCATATTGTTGTCATGCTCCGGTACATAATCCGCGGATTTTCGAATGAAGTCCGCGGCATTCGGCATGGCGACACCGACGCCTGCTGCACTGATCATCGCGAGATCATTCTCCTCATCTCCCATGGCGATCGTATTCTCATGCGCGATTCCCAGATATTTTTCAAAAAATAGGATCCCGTCCGCTTTCGTGCCGCCCAAAGGACAATATTCCAGATACTCCGGGGCAGAGAAAAAAACTGACACACCGTCCGCTCTCCCATTCCCGATGATCCACGCGGAACTTTTCCAGAAGTATCCTGTCCGTAAGAGAAGCCAAAAGCACTTTCGGAGTTGTACAGTCTGACTGTTTTATCATATCACACTCTTCCGGCAAAATACCCGAATCAGAATCGTCCGTCAGGTCTGCCGGGGAATCGGACATATCAGCAGCATACAAATCCGGGATGATGCGATAGTTCATTTTCGACTGATCGGCATAAAAATATAATTCCGGGCTCTCACGCCGTGCAAGAATCTCATCTCCGCTGTAAGCCTGCACATGAATATGATACTGTTCCGCCTCCGAGAAAAGATATCTCACATCTGCCGCCGGCAGGGTCAATTCGCGAAGCATTTCCATATTCTCCAAATTGATAATCTTAGTTCCATTATAAGAAATCAGGAAACATCCCTCTCGCAGCATTCCCAGCTGCTGCGCAATCGGCAAGGCGCTGACTGTCGAACGGCCGGTCGCGATCGCAACATAGTGACCGGCATCAACCGCCTCGCGGATTGCCGTGATATTTTCCTCAGGGATCGTCTTATCATCCCGCAAGGTTGTCCCGTCCAGGTCCAGGAAAAACATTTTTCTATTCATATTCATTTCCTCATCTTTATATCATCACCGATAATTCCCGAGTATTTTAAAATTACGCGCCTCATCCCGCAGCCCCAGAATCGCGTTCTTGATCGGGCTGTCATTTAAGTTGCCGCTGATGTTCATAAAGAAACGATAATCCAGAGGATCTCTGGAAATCACAATCGACTCAATCCGGTTCATATTCAGATTGTTATAAGTCAGATGCGACATCAGATGATACAGGGATCCGCAGGTGTCCGGCGCCTCAAAACAGATGGAGATCTTGTCCGCACCGCTCAGGGAAAGCTTATCCTTTGAGATCAGGACATAGCGATCCTGCGGTTCCGGGCTGGTAGCATACTCCTCAAGAATATAAAAACCATACTCCGCGATCAGATTATAATTTGCCGAGACATAACCGGAAGCCGGATCCTGTACCGGCAGGAACAGATAATTCACCTCTCCGTTCTTCAGAACCTCACAGGCTTCCCGCCAGTTCTCACAAAGCAGCAGCCCGCAGCTTTTTGTGTCAGGGTTTTTCCGGTCAACTCCTGCGAAATACTCCTTTGCCGCTTCCGCGGATGTCTCAATATATGCCGCCGCGGCATGAGAAAAATCAAGCTCCCGTATCTCGGCAAAACCGGTCGGCGCGAATTTCCCATACTCCGTCAGAAGCTGATACTGCTTCTTCCTGCTCATGGACATAATATGCTCAAACAATTCCCTCGCTCCGTGGCTTGTAAAATCCGAGTGAGCCATTTCCGCCACAGCGTTCAGCTTCGCGATCTCCCGCTCCGCGTCAAACACCTGCTTGCCCGTCGATATCTTGTAATCTGCCACCTGCGTCGCCAGATCCATGCGTTTTTCATACAGATCAACGATCTGTCTGTCTATCGAGTCAATATCTTTCCTGATTTCTGCTAAATCTTTCAACAAAACATCCCCTCCCGTTTCCATAATTATCTAATGAATCCTTTATTTCTGATCTTTCTTATCTCTCTATCGCCGCCGGTATTCACTACAGATCAAACAGAGACAGCTGATTCGACTCCGGCAGATCCCCGAGCAGCCCCAGATCTCCCATCAGGTCGACCACCGACTTGCTGACTTTCGAACGCTCCCGAAAATCATCACGGGACAGGAACGGGCCGTCCTTCGCCGCCTCCTCGACGCCTTCCGCCGCCTTGTCTCCCATCCCGCCGATCGTATCGATCGCCGGCATCAGCTTCCCGTCAATAATCTGAAAATGCCGCGCCTTTGCCCTGTAAATATCCAGGGGCAGAAACTCAAAGCCGCGCGCGTACATCTCCTGCACAACGCGCATGTCCCGCACGGTATCCTGTTCCTTTTTCGTAAGAGAATCCTTCCGGCTCTGGTAATCATGCAGATAATATTCCAGCCGATCCCGTCCCTGGCACATCAATTCATAATCAAAAGCTGTCGCGCGGATACTGAAAAACGCTGCGTAATAAGCCAACGGATAAAACACCTTGCAGTAAGCGATCCGCCAGGCCATCATCACATAGGCCGCGGCATGCGCTTTCGGGAACATGTATTTAATCTTCTCACACGACCAGATATACCAATCCGGCACATCATGATCGATCATATCCTGCTTCCACTGCGGCCACTGGCTGCATTTCCCGCCGGCCACTTTGCCCTTGCGGACATTCTCCATAATATTAAACGCTTCTTCCGAATCCAGGCCTTTCCCGATCAGATATGTCATGATATCATCTCTGGTGCAGATCGCGGTTGCGATTGTTGCTTTACCCTCCAGAATCAGCGTCTGGGCATTGCCCAGCCAGACATCCGTTCCGTGAGCCAGTCCGGCGATCCGGACAAGGTCGGAAAACTGTGTCGGCTTTGTATCCAGAAGCATCTGCATGGCAAAATCTGTACCGAATTCCGGAATACCCAGAGCTCCGAGCTTACAGCCGCCGATATCCTCCGGCTCAATGCCGAGCGCAGATGTATTCTGGAACAAAGACATCACCTCCGGATTATCAAGCGGAATCTCCAGCGGATTTATGCCGGTCAGATCCTGAAGCATACGGATCATGGTCGGATCATCGTGCCCGAGAATATCCAGCTTCAACAGGTTATGATCAATCGCGTGATAATCAAAATGCGTCGTGATAATATCTGTCGACATATCGTTGGCCGGATGCTGTACCGGGGTGAAAGAGTAAATATTCTCGCCCAAAGGAAGAACAATGATCCCGCCGGGATGCTGACCCGTGGTGCGGCGAACGCCGATACATCCCTGTACGATACGGGAGATCTCACAGTTGCGTTTCGAAATGCCGCGCTCCTCATAATAATTTTTTACATAACCGAAGGCGGTCTTGTCCGCCAGCGTACCGATGGTTCCGGCACGGAAAGTCTGTCCGTCTCCGAAAATAACCTCCGTATATTTATGCGCCTTGCTCTGATAATCGCCGGAAAAATTCAGATCGATATCCGGCTCCTTATTCCCTTTAAATCCGAGAAATGTCTCAAACGGAATATCAAACCCTTCCTTTTTCAGCTTTGCGCCGCAAACCGGGCAAATCTTGTCCGGCATGTCGCAGCCGGCACGGCCCGCATAGGCTTTTACTTCCTCCGAATCAAAATCCGTATAATGGCACTCCGAACATATGTAATGGGGGCTCAGCGGATTCACTTCAGTAATTCCGGCCATCGTCGCCACAAAGGAAGATCCGACCGACCCGCGGGAACCGACCAGATAACCATCTTCATTGGATTTCCACACCAGCTTCTGCGCTATAATATACATCACGGCAAATCCGTTGGAAATAATGGAATTCAATTCACGCTCCAGACGCTCCGTCACAATCTCCGGAAGCTTTTCTCCATATATTTCATGTGCTTTGCTGTAACAGATTTCACGCAGCATCTGATCGGAATTTTCTATCTCGGGCGGACACTTATCCGGACGAACCGGAGCGATCTTCTCACACATGGCTGCGATTTTATTCGTGTTTGTGATAACAACTTCCTCTGCCTTCTCACTCCCGAGATACGAAAATTCTTCCAGCATCTCCTCTGTCGTCCGCAGATAAAGAGGCGCCTGTTCGTCCGCATCCTTGAATCCCTTACCGGCCATGATAATGCGGCGATATACCTCATCCTCAGGATTCAGGAAATGCACGTCACAGGTGGCAACCACCGGCTTATTCATCTGTTCACCCAGACGGACGATCTGACGATTGATTTCCCGCAGGTCTTCCTCCGTCTCAACCGGCGAAGAATTGCTTTTCAACATAAAAGCATTATTTCCAAGCGGCTGAATCTCCAGATCATCATAAAACGCGGCGATCC
>Ga0192267_1021_pt1 | contig 34778 bp, 41 predicted proteins | sample Koala_Koa23_M3_FD_131260 | JGI IMG/M metagenome (GOLD analysis project Ga0192267, IMG submission 131260) | Enriched cells from koala feces incubated with labeled cellulose particles, San Francisco Zoo, California, United States - Koala_Koa2-3_M3 ...
ATGTAAGGTACGGGTACGCCGTCCTCCCATACATCCTGTTTGTAAGCGGATGCTGTCTTTGCCTCAAATACAGCCATTTCACCATCCGGTTCACGGATGACGCCATCCAGGTCGGCGAGCATGAACGGATACTCTTCGCTCTGCAGGAGCATGTGTTTCTGACGTACTTTTATACCAGTACGTTCCGTGAACTCTTTCCTCACGATCGGTTCCAGCAGTGTCCCGAAATGTGCATACTCGCTGTCTGTTTCCTCCGGTTCCATCTGCCCCGTCTTTTCCAGCCACAGCTGATGGGCGGATTTAAACGGGTTGATTCCTGCGAGAGCCGAGACATCCGAACCTCCGATACCGCATGTACGGTACTGCAGCCACTCCTCCCTGTTCAGGTTATTTGTCTTTACAACTACTCTCATTATGAATTGTCACCTCCATGAAAATAAGGGCAGACACATCATGCGTCTGCCCTGTCACTCATCCTGTTCCATCTGATTAAATCTGCTCGATCACGGAATTTGCGTCATCAAGATAATTGTACGCTTCTTCCAGCATCTCTATGTAGCCCTGCATTTCCTCCCCGCGCTCACCATCCCTGAACTGTTCCGGAAGATTATTGCGATGGAAAAGTATTTCTGGGAGACATATGTTGTTGGTGGGATGGAGCCGGTGCCGGATGGTTCCGAAGCAACGACAGATTATTTTAACCGCAGGTTTGCAAGGTCGGATGGGACGACGGTCCATCTCCCGGATGAGGTGCTGCCGGTCTGTGCGGAATACGAGCGCCTCTCAGAAGAATTGAAGAAACTGGAGACAGCAAAAGCGGCCGCGGCGAACCAGCTGAAATTTTATCTGAAAGAGGCAGAGACAGGCATCGTCAGGGATAAGACTGTCACATGGAAGCAGGTCAGCAGGAGCGGCGTGGATACGAAGCGGCTGAAAGCAGAGGAGCCTGAAATCTACAAGAACTTCCTCACACAGAGCAGCTATCGCCGCCTGATGGTCGCATAGGAGGCTAGTCTGTTATGAATAAGATCATTTTGATGGGGCGGCTGACCAGAGATCCGGAAGTGAGGTATACACAGGGGGCGAACCCAATGGCTGTTGCCCGGTACTCGCTTGCTGTTGACCGGAAGTTTAAGCATGACGGCGGTATCACCACAGACTTTTTTCATATCGTTGCTTTCGGGAACCGTGCGGATTTCTCGGAGAAGTATCTCAGGAAAGGGATGAAGATGCTCATCGTGGGGCGAGTACAGACCGGGTATTATGACAATAAAGATGGGATAAAGGTGCCATTTTTTGAAGTTGTGGTGGAGGAACAGGAGTTTGCAGAGAGTAAGAATGCAGTGAAGTCTGGCGAAGCACAGACTGGTCTGGGCGGTGGTGCGAACGAAGGTGGGACTCATGGTTATCGGAGCAATACTGAAAGTGCCAACGGCGCAGAACGATACCGCAACAGGGATTCATACTGGGAGCGCGTTTCATTATGGAACTAATGACAGAGGCAATGATTTAGCAGAGAGGAGAGCGAAGATGAATTATGCAGAATTTGAAAAGCAGGTCATAGAGAAAGTGCTCGCATTATACGGCGACGGTTATGCCGCCCATATCAACGACGGATTGATCGAGAATGGTATAGGAAAGCGGGGTTTGTTTATTGTAAAAGAAGGGGAGTCAAGTATGTCCCCGATCATTTTTCTGGATGAATATTACAGGAATTATGTGAACTGGGCGAATCTGGATAAGATCGCTGAAGATATTTATGACGTTATGCATCAGAAAACGGATATGACAGGGGTGATGAAGCGGGTTGTTTCCTGGCTGTCAGACTGGCAGAAGGTAAAAAAAGATGTCTTCCCCATCCTGCTTTCCGGAAAGAACAATGAAAAGATGCAGGAAAAGTTTGCCAACAGGCCGTGGCTGGATTTTTTAATCTTCTATATGGCTCGTCTGGAGATCAGGGGTGAGGGAATTTCTTTCATACGCATCTCGAAAAAACAGTTGGAAGAATGGGGAGTGACAGAGGAAGAAGTTTATGAGCAGGCAGTCAGGAACATGAAAGGCGATGGTTACCGTTTAAGGAAGATGGGTGATATCGTAAGTAACCTGATCAGAGAGAGAGGAGAAGACCTTCCCGTATTAGATGCAGATGGTGGACAGGAGATGTACGTGCTTACAAACCAAAAAGGGATATACGGAGCGGCGGGTATCCTTTTGGGCGCAGATTATTTTAAGGAGATACTGCAGGGGAGAGGTTTTTACCTTCTCCCATCAAGTATCCATGAAACGATACTGGTTATGGATGATAACAGGACAGCTGGAAGGCGGATCTTTACAGGAAACTCTTTGTTCTGGTGCCTTATAACGAAAGATTACCGTTCTATGACGGAATTGTTAACTACTTACGCGACAATAATCGGAGGTTTGGAGGCAAAGGAAGGCTGATCATCAATCAGTTATCTGTTGCCAAGCACAGGCAGCTGTTGAAAACGGTGCGGCAGATGCATGTCCTGTCCAGACGGGATATTTTTGCTCCGTGCTTCAAACAGTTTTCCTGGCTTGGAATAGAGGAGAGCGACGTAATCTGCCAGTCATCGACGTACCTGGAATCGCGTGAGAAGCAGTTCATCGAACAGATTTTGAGCGTTAGAAATTACGATAAAAATAAGTTCATGGATTGGAAGAAGAAGGTGTCGGCGGAATTTCGCAGGGATTATTTGGCTGCGTATAATATCCGTTCGAACTCCTCTATCACGAAAAAGGATTTGGATGAAGTGCTGGGAAAACTGAGTTTTCATCTGCTGATATCTGAAGACAAAGAAGCGCGCAGGAAGTTGTATTCTATTGTCGCGACAAACTGACTGCTTATCTAGTATATCGCTTTCCAATTGACTAGACATTTTTCGAAGTGCAGAATTGCCCGTATATAAGGCGCTTGAGGGAGGCGATGTGGATGCCGCCGAGCTGTTTTGAAAAATGTCGCCACTCAGGTTGGAATATGATTTTTGACGAAAACCAGATATTATAAAAAATATACTATGTAATTTTATTATCAAGGATAATAAAATTGGCTGAAAGGAGATGATTTAATGATTAGTATGGAAACAAATCCTGAAACAAACAAAACGAAGAAGGCACAGGTCCCTCTGAGTGAGCGCTATTTGCTCACCTTAGAGGAAGCTTCGATCTACACGGGTCTGGGTCAGAGCAAATTGAGGCAAATCAGCAATTCGGAGGATTGCAGATTTGTTCTCTGGAACGGATCGAAGCGAATGTTCAAGCGTAAGCAGCTTGAAAACTATCTTGAAACGACATACTCGATTTAGCAGAGAAAAACAGGGAGCCATGGACTTGCGTCCATGGCTTTTCGTAAAAAGAATATAATAAATCAATAATCAGGAGGAAATCATAATGACAAAAAGATACGACAAAAAACACCGCTTATTGAAGACGGGCGAATCTGAGCGTTCAGATGGCTATTACCAGTATCGCTACACGGACAGGAAGGGCACTCGTCATACGATCACTTCTGCTACGCTGGAGGAACTGCGGAAAAGGGAAGAGAGTATCATCAAGGACAAGGCGGAAGGGATACGAGCTGACGCCAAAAACGTTACCCTTGATGATATGTTTGATCTTTGGAGTAGGTTAAAGCGTGGTGTGAAAGGAAATACATATCAGAACTACTGCTACATGTATAACACTTTTGTGAAGCCAGTTATCGGGAGATATCGTATCGCTTCATTAAAGCGCTCTGACCTGAAATCCCTCTATAATTATCTGGCGGATGAAAGAAATCTGAAAATTGCCACCATTGACAATATTCACACTGTGCTGCATCAGGTGTTGGATGTGGCTGTGGAGGATAATTATTTGAGGGCAAATCTTTCAGATAATCTTTTGAAAGAGTTGAAACAGTCGCATAATATGGATTCGGAACGCCGCAGAGCCCTTACCGTGCCGGAGCAGGAGCTTTTTATGAATTTCCTGCGCAAAGAAAATACGCCTTATTATCACTGGTATCCTGTATTTTCCGTGATGATCAACACGGGGATGAGGGTTGGAGAAATTACTGGTTTACGCTGGGAGGATATTGATTTAGAGACAGGAATGATTGAAGTAAACCATACATTGGTATACTATAACCATGCGGAGGATGGTTGCTACTTCAGCGTTCATACACCGAAAACAAAGGCCGGAATCCGTACCATTCCCATGCTGCAGGAAGTCAAAGATGCTTTTCTGATGGAAAAGGCATACCGTAACTACAATGATCTGGAGTGTAAAGTGTCGGTAGATGGTTATACTGATTTTATTTTCGTTAATCGTTTTGGGAATGTGCAGCATCAGGGTACCTTAAATAAGGCGCTTCGCAGAATCATCAGAGATTGTAATGACATGCAGTTTGCATCGGGCAAGAAAAATCCCGTGCTGCTCCCTAATTTCAGTTGTCATACTCTGCGTCATACATTTACCACCAGACTGGTAGAGGCTGGCGTAAATCTGAAGGTTGTTCAGGATGTTCTTGGCCATAAAGATTTTTCTACAACGATGGATATTTATACGGATGTGACGAGAGAATTGAAACAGCGTGAGTTCGGAAACCTACAGGAGAAGATGGATGAACAGCATCATGGAGAGACCGATTCAGAAGGAAATTGCGACTGATGAGAGCATGGAGGCATAGTATAGCTGTCATAATCTATTACTAAGGGAAGTATGGCATCGGTGCCATACTTCCTGTCATTTTTACCGTTCCCATCTTTAACAGGATATATTATAGCGGAGGATATGTATGTTTTCTGGCAGGTGGAATTGATGGAAAGATGAAAATAAAGTATAGATTGATGGAAATGGGAGGTTTTATAGATTATGTGCAGAAATGGAAATTCGGAAAATTCTGTCAGGAAATCTTCAAGTGGTATTTTGGTCAGGAGTGTGTTATAGTGCATATACGGGGAGATACAGAAACACCATGATGTTAGCAAGAGGCTGTTCATGGGAGCCATATAGTATTAATAATTAATAGAAGAATGCAGGAGATTGAAACGTCTGTATAGGATAGAAAGGATGGGATATTATGGTATTGACGGCAAGAGATGAATATAAAATATCTTTAGAAAAGCAGCAGTTAGAGTTTTGCGAGATGGTTCTTGAAGGTTTGGAACAGGTGCGCATGGGAAAGACGAAAGATTTTAATGTAGTCTGCGATGGATTGGAGAATAAATACAGATATGCAGCTTTGCATAATTAAAATAGATAAACGATTATATTGTTTGATCAGAATAAAGTATGAGTTGAGGAGGGATTTAATATGACAGCACTTAGAAAAAATGCAATAAATCTTTTAGAACAAATTCCGGAAGACAAACTATATTATGTTGTCCAGATTATGCAGGGGATAAATGGGTTGTATAATTCTGATAGTCAGACGGAAAAAGCGGCGGCTTTTGAACGTTTAGAAACCATGCGCAGGGAAGTGACCGATTTAGATTATACAGAGGAATTGGAGAAATACAGGGAGGAGAAATATGGCTTTGCGGGTGTTAATTGATACAAATATACTGCTGGACTATTTGGTTTGCAGGAAGCCTTTTGATGCAGATGCCAGAATGATAGTGAAAGCTTGTTCGGAAAAAAAGGATTTATGGTTGTATTGCAGCGCATTCCATACCAAATATGTTTTATATTCTGAGAAAGTCATTCAGTGCAAAAGAAAGAAGGTTGCTTTTGCAGGATATGTGTGAATTGTTTGATGTGGAAGGGATCGATAAAGCGAAGTTGTTATCTGCTCTGAAAAATACGGATTTTTCTGATTTTGAGGATTGTTTACAGATGGAGTGTGCAGAAGAGTTTGGAGCTGATTTCATTGTAAGCAGGAATGTGAATGATTATGAAAGCAGCAGAATTCCCTGCATTGAACCAGGGCGTTTGTGTGAACTGTTGAATGGTGGAGAATTTCTGAACCAATCCTGAACCAATCCTGAACCAATTTCTTTCAGAAATAGATGGATTTATGCAGATTTGCATTAATCCGGGAGTGCCAAGAAACGTTGAAAAACGGGGCTTTCTACACTTATGAATACCTGTAAAACAAGACATCCGGGCAATCCCCACGATGAAAACCATTGAGAAATAAAACCACAATATATTGCGATTGAAATGTTAAAAACATACCATATATTGTGATTTAACCATGATGTTATACTCGCATTGACAGCAATTTGACAGCAAAATTTTGAAGAATGACGCATCATCACGAAGCGATATGATGTTTATGACGGAACTGCATAAGGTTTAGACAAGACCTGTGAGCACTTTTTAGAGATTATCTGAGAAGTGCTCTTTTTTGTATCATAGGAAAGTTCGCCCTATGATACAAAAACGCTCCGCGAGGATGCACACTCGCGCGTTTGGAATTATGTCGCTATAGCGACCGCGCTCGGCGCAAGAATGCGCCAAGGCGCATTCCTTTTTATACCAGCAGTCAGCTTCTGTCAGGCAATCAAATTTAAAGGAGGAGACAATCATGAGTGAAACTTACAAACCAATTAAAAGTATGAAAGAGGTACCGGAGCAGCTGCGCAGATTGCGGAGAGAGTACATACGATACCAACAGGCAGAATTAATTTATAGTCTGTCTCATAAAAAACTGTTGGAACTGGCCAGCGAGGCGGGAGCTATATATCGTTTTGACAGTACGGTATTGATCAATCGTGAGATATTCGATGCTTATCTGGAAAAATTTCATGAACCGGCAGCCATAAATGGTAAAGGCGGTGATGTCAAATGAGCGGAAATGTTTGGATGTTTTCGGATCAGATTGATGATGTGGATATAGATTTTTTACAGCATGAGTTCGTGACTTATAGCATGGCATGTGAATACTATCGTTTGGGAATAAAGCCGCTCACGCGTATGGTGCATGAAAGCGGTTCGGTTTATAAAATCGGTAAAAAAGTATTGATACGGAGAAGCATTTTTGAAGCATATCTGCGAGAGCAGAGAAAGGGTTAAGGTGAATCGGATGCTTGAATTGGAGAAACGAATTTATGAAAACGGGATCGATTATGTGCTTGTAGGTGATTATTATATACCAGACCTGTGTTTGCCGGAGGAGCGCCGCCCGATTGGAAAGTGGGGACGGATGCACCGTAATTATTTGAAAGAGAGCAAACCGATCCTTTATACGGAGATGGCTGTTTCCGGTGAAATATGGACATATTTGGCTGACCTGAATGAGCAGGCACGGGAGCGATTGGAGGTTATTATTGAACAGATGAAAGAGGCCGAGGGTGTAAACGAGGAATTGAAACGCCGCGATGGTTGGCACTGGGTGCAGTGTATGAACTGTATCCGAAACCGCGCGGAAGAAATTATTTTATCAGAAATGATTTATATCTAGCCGTTATCATTTTGATAACAGCTATCAATACGAGTTGGTTTACCGCAAGTCCTCATTATGAGGACTTGCGGCATCCAGACAGTTATTCACCGCATATTCCCATTTTGGGAACTTGCGGTGAAATGGCGAAATATATTTCAAGTTACGATTTTCGTAACTTGATTTTTGAACTGTACCACTTTTACCCATGATTTTGGACAGCCGCAAGTTATCATTTTGATAACTTGCGGTGGCTGTTATTAATGATAAAGATCAGAATTTAAACTAATAAGGGTTGCCGAAAATCAAGTTTTCATTTTGCGAACTTGATGCAAATGAAATAGACAGGATCAAGTTGTCAAAATGGCAACTTGAAATGAATTCAATTTATCTTCGTTGCTTTTGTGTGTAGAAAAGCAGCGCATCGCCCATCACCAATGGTGATGTTCTAAGGGGATTGGGGACTTCCCCAACAAGCCGCCGAAGTCATTTGTGTGACAAAGGCATTGCTTGAGGCTTAGTGTTGCAAAGGGTATCTAAGATAAAATTGGGATTAAATGTTTAGGTGTTGTTAAGGAATTGTTTAGCTTTCTCTGATACAATGTACATACAGGAAGAAAAAAACAATAGAGGATATTATAAGGAAATAGTATACAGGATATCATATGAGAGAGGCGACATATGGGAGAAAACAGAGTCAAAGAAAGAAACAGATCCAAAAAGAGCGTGGCAAAAGAAATCTTTTGCACAAATATTCTGATCATTTTAGTGTCACTGGGGATTTTCGTAGTAATTTTTCTGTTCGGTTTGAATAGAATGGATGTTTATAGTTTCTATAGTTCATCTTTCACGCAGGAATATGCAGAAGTGATGTATATGCTGTCTGCTTTTGACGGAGACCAGAAGGATGCGGGGGCAGCGTTGGAGGAATTGGCGGAAGAATTCCTGGAACGGGGGTACTACCTTTATGCCGAGACCATGGATGGAGCTGTGCTCATGGAAGGGGGAACTGCGGTTGATATATCCGAGGAAAAAGATAAAGATTTGTGGAAAAGGCTGGAACAGGAAACAGAATGGCTGCTGAACGATTCATCAAATGACATTTTTTATGAAAGTTCCGGTAGTATGAATATTATTTCAAAAATTTCAGGAGATTCCGGAATTCAACTGTATGCGGTGACTGTGGGTACCACAGCTTCAGAAGACGAGTTGCGGGACAGCATTATCAACATGCAGTATGTTTCAGATGGCGTGGAATTAAGAAAGGCAGTTTATACGCGGGTTATCCTTCTATGTGTCAGTGTGTTTGGCCTGGTTCTGATTCTGATCAGTCTTATTTTTTCCAGACGTCTTGTCCGTCATATTATGGTGCCTTTTGATGCGTTGGGTGAAGCTGCCGGAAATATGAAGCGAGGAGATTACACCCATGAAGTTTCCTATTTGGGCGACCGGGAGTTTGAGGATGTCTGCACGTCTTTTAATGAGATGCAGGCGCAGATCCTGCAGGAGCAGCAGAAGCGGGAGGCATATGAAAAAGCCAGGAAAGATATGGTGTCGGGTATTTCCCATGACCTGCGGACCCCGTTGACTGCGATCCGGGGTTCTGTTCAGGCTCTGCGGGATGGGATCGCCAAGACACCGGACACAGAGCAGCAGTTTCTGGATATGGCTTACCGGAGGACGCTGGAGATGGACAGGCTCTTAGACCAGATCCTCTATTTTTCCAGAATAGAGACCGGAAATATGCCCCTGCATCCGGAGCGGGTGGAGTGGAATACGTTTCTGGAACAGTATATCGGAAAACTGGAGCGCGAACCTCATGAAGCGGCAGAGGAATATATCATGGAAGGCACGGACGAACCTGTCTTTTCCATCGTGGATCCGGGAGAAATGGAACGAATTTTCGACAATATTGTTGGAAACAGCAGAAAATATGCACAGGCGGAACCTCTTCGGATCACCTTTACCCTTCGGATGGAGCAAGACCGGATATCTCTCACGGTTTCAGATAATGGGGCAGGTGTACCGAAAGAAAAGCTGCCGTTTGCCTTTGATATGTTTTATCGGGCGGACGAATCGAGGAACAAGGTGGAAGGGAGCGGCCTGGGGCTGCACATCGTGCAGTATCTGGCCAAAGCGATGGGCGGAAGCGTCTGGGCAACGAGTGACGGGGGATTCACGGTTCATCTGGAATTCCCGGTGATGCAGGAGGAGAAATAAGATGGAACAGACGTATCGTATTTTAATTATAGAGGATGATGCGGATATCGCCATGGTCGAACAGGTATACCTGGAAAACTCCGGGTATGAGACACATACGGAGCCGAATGCGGACCGGGTGATGCAGATTTTAAAAAACAGTTCCTATGACTTAATCCTTCTGGATCTGATGCTTCCGGGAAAGAATGGGTATGATGTCTGTCGGGAAATACGACAGAAATATAATATGCCGATCCTGATGGTCACGGCGCGCAGGGAATCCTTCGATAAGGTCAAGGGATTAAATCTTGGCGCTGACGACTATATCACAAAGCCGTTTGACCCGGCGGAGCTGGTTGCCCGCGTCAGGGCAAACCTTCGCCAGTATAAGCGGAACGTTTCGGTATTAGAGCCGGAAGCAGAGAAGGAGATCGTGATCGGAACGGTGCGGGTTCTGAGGAAAGCCAGAAAGGTTTTTAAGAATGGGAAGGAGATTCATTTCCCGAAATATGAGTTTGAACTGCTTTTGTTTCTTGCGGAAAATCCCAATGTCGTTTTTTCCAGGGAGCAGCTGATCGCGAATATCTGGGGATATGATTATATGAGCGACGGCAACACGGTAATGGTGCATATCAATCGTATCCGGAACAAGATTGAGGATGACAAAAGAAATCCGAAGATCATTGAAACAGTATGGGGTGTCGGATATCGTCTGAACCAGTGATATTGTTCAGGAAATGTTTAGCTTTTGTTTTGCTTTTAGACAGCCGACGGAAAAAGATTTGAAAGAGGCGCATGGTAAAATCACAGTATCAGGAGCGAAAGGAAGGATATGTGATGGAATATGCGTTGCAGACAAAATCTCTGGAGAAACAATATAAAAAATATCATGCGTTGCGGGGAGTGACAATGAATGTTCCGAAAGGCTCGATCTATGGCTTTGTAGGAAAAAACGGCGCCGGGAAGACTACGCTGTTTAGACAGGTCTGCGGCCTGCAGGAACCAACTGCTGGTGAATATTTCATTTATGGGAAGAGCAGCCATGACAGGGATATTATTAAATCGCGGCGGCGGATGGCTGCGGTGGTGGAGACGCCATCTATCTACCGGGAGATGACGGCGGAGGAAAATTTAAAGGAACAGTACCGGGTGCTGGGTCTATCGTACTTTGATGATATTCCGGATCTGTTAAAAATGGTTGGCCTGGAAGACACGGGAAAGAAAAAGGCAAAAAATTTTTCTTTGGGTATGCGCCAGCGGTTGGGGATCGCGGTCGCATTGGCGGGCAACCCGGATTTCCTGATGCTGGATGAGCCGATCAATGGGCTTGACCCGGAGGGGATTATCGAGATGCGGGAGCTGATCCGGAAACTCAATCATGAGCAGGGAATCACAATATTGATCTCCAGCCATATTCTGGATGAGCTGGCGCGGGTGGCGACACATTTTGGCTTTATTGATAAGGGCATTATTGTACAGGAGATCACAGCGGCTAAACTGGAGCATGAGTGTCGGAAACGGATTTATATTATGGTGACTGATACGGCGATTCTTGGCAGGACGCTGGATGAGATGGGGGTGGAATATAAAATCCTTTCACAGACGGAGGCGCAGATTTTTGGAGAGACGGAAATTACCGCCCTGGTCTTAAAACTGGCTGAGAGGAACTGCAGGGTGAAAACGTTGTCTGAGCAGGAAGAGAATCTGGAGAGCTATTTCATGAATCTGGTGGGGGCGAGACAATCATGAAGAGATTATTGAGGGCAGATTTTGCACGCCTCCGGGGTAATGCCTTTTTATGGATTATTTTTGCATTGGCGGTGTTTATGGGAATATTTTCACCGATATTTGGACATAGGACATGCGTCATCTATATGGCACCTGACAGCAGCTACAGTATGGACTACTGGCTCTTAAAATTTACAAACGTACTGGCATTTTCGGCTGCTTTGTTTTGCAGTCTGTATACGGGGACAGATTATAGCGAAGGTACGTTGCGAAACAAGATTGCCGTGGGACATAGCAGACGATTCGTTTATGTTTCTGATCTGATAGTAAATGTGGTGGCGATATCTGTTGCTTATAGTATTTATCTGCTTGTTGCGTTGTGTGTGGGGCTCCCGTTTTTGGGGACGTTCCGGCAGCTTGCAGGGAAAGAAATTCTGGTGTTGGTTATTTGTGCATATGCAGCTATGGCAGCTTTTGCAGCTGTGTTTACCCTGATTATTATGATTAACTCAAATCCCATAACTGCGCTGGGAATTAACCTGTGTATTGTGATAGTCAGCCTGTGCTTTGCCATCCATCAATTAAATTTGCTGACGGACGTAATGTTTTGGACAGATGCTATGGCAACAAGACGGGAGATGACATTGTTCCTGTTGGATTTCCTGCCGGGAAGCCAGATTATGGATTTTTATGCTTTGAAAGACGGGCTTGGCAATTTTGATCCGGGTGTAATGTTGGGTGGATCTGTTTTCTTCATCGCATTATCAACTGTTATTGGCCTGATGGTATTTCGCAGGAAAGATTTAAACTAAGCAGGCGGAGGTGAAAATGATGATAAACTTATTAGCTGCAAATATTGCGCTAATGTGGAGCAATATGCTTTTCCGAGTCGGAATTGTATTTGGGGCAGCTTTGGGGATTGTCTGTCCGCTGGGTGCGGAACTGGGATTCTGGCTTTCCGAACTTACAAATGGAACGGTATCACTGGGACTTATAGCGGAGAAACCGATTCTTGACTATTATTTTTATACATGGACAATATTCCTTGTCTTTTATTTCACTTTATTCTGCAGTTTTTATGTAGGAACGGAATATAGTGATGGGACTCTTCGCAACAAGGTTATAGTCGGACATTCCAGGAGCGAGGTGTATCTTTCCAATTTTATTGCTAATACAGTGGCGGGATTTGTTTTTTATTCTGCGTATCTGCTTCTTACAATTTGCATCGGATTTCCTATGTTGGGCGGTTTTCAGATTTTTAAGAAGGGTGAGGTAGTGGTATATGTCTTATGTGTTTATGGAATTATGGCTGCACTGGCTTCCCTTTATACATTGATTGGAATGTTAGTATCGAATAAGGCTATTGCTATTGTTATTTGTGTATGTATAGCACTGGTACTTTTTCTGGTTCCCATCTTTCAGACGGGAAATCTGCAGTGGGAACAATATTTTCCTGATGACTGGAACATTAACGGTATTGATTATGCTGCAGGCGAAGTGAATCCATATTATATCGGCGGAATCCGGCGGCTTCTTTCTTTGTTTTTTCTTGATTTTTTGCCGGGTGGGCCTCTGGTGCAATTTTATAATTTTTCCTATCTTTATAATTATGGGACACACGCATATGCGCTGCATCCGTTTATTATTTTAATGGGAATCGTATTTTTTGTGAGTGTACCGATGCTGGTCGGAATGTGTTTGTTTAAAAGAAAAGAGTTAAAATAGGGACCCGCTTTTGGCTGGATATAAAGGGAATTGTATGGTAATTGGCAGTGAATTGAGGTGATAATTGTGAGAGAAATACGAAAGTCGTGCAGAATCATCATCCTGACGGTTGTTCTGATTGTCATTTTCTGTTGTTTGGTGTGCTGTTTTTTTCAGAGTAGCATGGCAAAGCAAAATGTCGTGTCGGTGAGAGCGCTGGGAACAGCAACGGATATCCATGACATTCAGATTGATATGGAATATGGCGATGTAGAGGTATACTCTTTGAGTATGGGATTAAAAACATTGTCTGATCAGATGAGCATGAAGGATATTTCTGACGATGAAATCCTTGTGGAGGTAAGTGACAGGGAAAATGTTCCGGAGGTAACAATGTCAGTTACGCATGAAGGAACGCTTCAACTGGTCGAAACCGAAAAAAGAGGGGAAAATACTGTTGAAAACTATAAGGTATATATTTATATCCCGGATGACATGCAGATTGGCACATGCTCAGTGAAAAATGAACTGGGAGACTTCTCTTTAAGCGGAAAGCTGATTATGGATAGTTTGTCAGTAGAATTGAAAAACGGAGATTTTTATCTTGACGCAACTGACAGTACGGGAAAGGATAAGGGTACATTTGGAGATTTTTATGTGTATGCAGAGGATGGGAGTATATATGTAATCTCTATCGATGTTGAAGAAAGTATAGATTTACTGGCCGAAGACCTGATTTCAGTGGAGGATGCAGACTGCTCTGGAGATGTATCTATGCAGAGTGAAATCGGAGATATCATTTTTGACGGGACGGTAATGGGGGATTTGCTTGCATCCACGAAAAAGGGCAGTATTGATATTTCGGGTGAAATGGATGGAAGTATTACTTTAACTGGAGAAGAAAGCAGTAATATTACTTTGAAATTAAACGGAGCTCCGGAAAAGTACAATTACAGTGTTTTTGTACCAAACGGCAGCATCTTGTATAATGACGAGGGGACTATAAGCAAAACTCTCGAAAAAGATAATGGTGCTGACAACACTATCAGTATAAAAGGAAATGGGGCAGATGTTTCGATTACATTTTATTGAACCATGGTTAAGTGTGAGGATTATTTCAATTTGTCTTTAAGGTCACAGGTTGTGACCTTAAGGCTATGCGGTTCCGGAATATCAATCACATATCCCAGCTGATCACCATGTCTGATGACAATGAAATCTGGATAGGTTGGTTTCGTTTCCCTGTCTATTTCATATGGAATACACAAAGCCCATCGCTCCCGCGGTGGATTTCTCAGCCAGCAGGAAAAAATTATGTTCACTTACGGCATCCCCGTCAGCTATTATATCCCGCTTTTTTCACTCTGCTATAGAATCCATATATTTGATATATTCGTTCCCCCATTTTTCAAGTTCCGCCAGAACGTCCCTGAATTTTTCACCAATCTCACTCAGATAATACTCAACTTTAGGAGGAACCTGATTATATTCTTTTCGCACAATCAGTCCTTCTTCTTCCAGCGTTCTCAACTGTCGGGATAATGTTGTATGGGTCATTTCTTCCGGCATACGTCTTTGCAGTTCATTAAAGCGGATCGGCCCACTTGATAAGAGATATAAAATGTACATAGACCACTTTCCAGTCAGAACTTTTTGTGCTGTAACATAGGGGCACAACCCGAATAGTTCTTTTTTTGCCATATACACGTTCCTTTCTGATACCGGTATCAAAAAATATCGTACTTGTGTTTTTGCTCCCTTTATATATAATTATAGGCGTGAATCAGAAAAAATCAATCCCTATTTTGAAAGGAGTATTTAAACCATGAAAGAAACTTTAGAGTATTTGAAATCCTGCGGAACATTCTATCTTGCCACCAGCGAAAATGGTCAGGCACATGTACGTCCTTTCGGTGCGGTTTGTGAATATGAAAGCAAACTTTATATCGTCACAAACAACCAGAAAAAAGTATACCAGCAGATGAAGAAAAATGGTAAAGTTGAAATCTGCGCGATGCACAAAGGAACATGGATTCGTGTGGAAGGCGAAGTAAAAGAGGATCTGCGGCGCGAAGCAAGGGTGGCCATGATGGAGGCCAACAAGGCATCATTGAGCAGCATGTATACAGTGGATGACAATCTGATGACAGTATTTGCTTTTGAGCATGGCACTGCTACTATCTATTCTTTTACGGCAGAACCCAAGATTATGGAATTTTAAAACATAAACAGTTTTATTGTCCAGTATCAGTATTAACAAAACAGGAAACAGAGGCTCAATTTGACTTATCAGAAGAAAGAGCGAAAGCGGAAGTCGAAGAATATTGGGATGGTTCGGTCTGAGCATTTTGTCATAGGTGTTTTGTCAGAAATTTTCAGAAACCGTTGACGTACGCATTTAGGTACGTTATACTGTAAAAAAGGAGGGATAGACATGACTGCTATCAACGCGACAACAGCAAGAAAAAATTTGTACCAGTTAATCTCCGATGTAAATACAAATAGCACACCAGTTACAATTACAAACAGCAGAGGCAAGAATGCTGTCCTTTTATCCGAAGATGACTGGAATGCAATACAGGAAACGTTGTATTTGAATTCTGTCCCAGGCATGGCGGAGAGTATTATTGAAGCGAAGAATGAGCCGATTGAGGAGACTACCGTTTATGCAGAAGGAGAAGAATGGTGAAATATCAGGTACGATTTTCCAAAAGAGCGGAGAAGGATAAAGCCTTATTAAAAAGCGCTGGATTGGATAAGAAAGCGAGGGAACTGATAAAGATCGTTTCTGAGAATCCCTTTCAGAACCCGCCCCCTTATGAGAAACTGTTGGGAAATCTTGCTGGAAATTATTCTCGACGTATTAATCTGCAGCATCGGTTTGTGTATGAAGTATTGGAGAATACGGACGTCATCATTGATGCAGAGGGCAATGAATATCTCGGAATTGTGCGTGTATTGAGAATGTGGACGCATTATGAGTAGATATTTTGCTGTTTCTATGTTTTTCAACTTACGCTTACCTCCATGTAAGTACCTAACAAAAATGTTGGTACTTGTTTTTAAACTGACGCTATGATAGCATATGTCCATCCGAAAGGCAATATAAACAGGAGGTTCGATGCAATGAGAAAAGACATTAAAACAACAGAAGCTATTTTTCCGATGCCGGTATTAATGGTTGCAACCTATAACGAAGATGGAAGTATTGATGTCATGAACGCCGCTTGGGGAACGATGCTGTCTCGGAATCAGGTGATCCTCAATCTGACGGAGACCCACAAGACAGTAAAAAATATCAAGGCGAGGAAAGCATTTACTGTCAGCATTGCAGATGCGGCTCATATGACAGAGGCAGATTATTTCGGGGTTGTGTCCGGCAACAATACACCGGATAAATTTGCAAATAGTGGGCTGACTGCAGAAAAATCCAGCAAAGTGGATGCGCCGGTTATTAATGAATTTCCCCTTTGCATGGAATGTGAATTTATCAAATATCTGGACGGCGAATACGGATGCGGAGTTATCGGCAGGGTCGTGAACACGACCGCTGATGAATCCGTTATGGATGGTGACAATGTAGACATTTCAAAAGTTTCTGCTATCGCCTTTGACCCATACACACATGGTTATTACAAAGTTACTGAGCGGGTTGGAAATGCTTTCAAAGATGGATTGAATCTAAAATAACTGCGGAGGCAATCAATCATGGCGATATATCATTTTTCCATGAAGATCATAGGGCGCGGCGGGAAAAGAAGGCATGGGCACAGTGACAGATGTCTTAGGATAGGAAGAATAAAGTCATATAGCGTTTGGTGGTGGACAAAATGTCCACCACCACTACTTTGATTAAGAGAGTATCGACTTGCCTGTTTTTTTAGATAAGCAGTAATAATATAATAGTTGCTGCGACCGCTATCACCACGCCAGCAATACTTACGATACCGTAAATTTTCCGGGACATCGGATCACTTTTTTCCTTGACGAAATAGTAAATGCCGGCGGCCACAATCATAATGCCGATAATCAAAAATACGATACTCCAAATCACGTCGCTCACCTCCGTTTCCAGTTTAACAGTGTTGCCGAGTTGATAATTACAAGGACGGAACCCGCGTTATGTACCAAAGCGCCTACGATTGGGTTCAGGATGCCTGTGATTGCCAGAATGATTGCGATAAAGTTTAATGTCAGGGAGAATGTCATGTTCAATCGGATCGTAATCATCATCCGTTTTGAGAGCGCAATCAGGTGGGGAAGTTCTTCAATCCTGTCATCAACCAGGGCGATGTCCGCGGCGTCCACGGCAATGTCACTTCCGATACCGCCCATAGCAATGCCGACATCCGCTTTCTTCAGAGCCGGGGCGTCATTTATGCCGTCACCGATCATGCAGACAGCTTCCTGTTTTTCCTGGTAAAAGCTGATCCACTTCAGCTTGTCTTCCGGCTGGCAATCCGCATGGACTTCGCGGATTCCGAGTTGTTTGGCAACGGAAGCGGCGGCATCCGTGTTATCTCCGGTGAGAAGCACGGGTTCTGCTGAAAGTCCTTTTATCTGGCTGATCATGTCGGTGCTGTTTTCTCTCGGTGTATCGGAGAGAACAACAAATCCTGACAGGATGCTGTCTGCACTTACGAAGATAACCGTGCATCCCTGTTTTAAAAACACATCGGCTTCTGCAAGAACATTAGTTGTTATTTCAATGTTATTTGCCGTCATCATCTCATGGCTTCCGGTAAAGATCTGTTTCCCGTTGACGATAGCAGATACGCCGCGGCCCGGCAGCATTACGAAATGTTTGCAGGAGGAAAGCTCTTTTCCTGTTTTTTCCCGGAAACTTTTTGTAATCGCTTTTCCTAATGGATGTTCAGACAGTTGTTCAGCGGCAGCACAATAACAGTACACATCATCATCTGTCACATCGGGTGCTGTGCTTTTTGCGCAAATAACCTGTGGCGTGCCGTGGGTGAGGGTTCCTGTTTTGTCAAAAGTAATTTTTGCTGCTGTCGCCAGCCGCTCCAGTGCATCGCCTTCTTTCACCAGAAAACCATGCCGGGTCGCGTTGCCGATCGCGGCCATGATTGCTGTCGGTGTGGCCAGAACCAGAGCGCACGGACAGAATACGACCAGGATCGTCACTGCCCGGATGATCTCGCCGGACAAGAGCCATGTGATTGCTGCGGCCGCAAGGGCGACGACTACAATCCAGGTAGCCCAGCGGTCTGCCAGTCCGACGATCTTTGCTTTCCCGGCATCCGCTGACTGTACCAGCCGGATCATTCTCTGGATGGAGCTGTCTTCACCCACTTTCGTTGCCTGCATATCAAATGCGCCAAACTGGTTTACGGTTCCGGAGGAGACCTCATCTCCGGCAGCCTTGTCTACAGGCATGGATTCACCGGTCATGACAGCCTGATTGATAGAAGTCTGCCCCGAGAGGATAATTCCATCTACCGGAATAGATTCACCGGGCAGGACACGGATTTTATCGCCGACCCTGACCTGTATGGACGGGATGATCTGCTCTTTCCCATCCGGTTTCAATAGCCGTGCAGTCGTCGGTGTCAGTTTCACCAGCTTTTCGATGCCGCTTCTGGCCTTTGCTACAGTCAGTTCTTCCAACAGCCCGCCAAGCTGCATAATCACGGCAACTTCACCGGCAGCGAAGATTTCACCGATAGCGACAGATGCAACCAGGGCGATTGAAACAAGTACATCCGCTTTGATATCAAACTCCGTTATAAGCCCGATGACAGCTTCCATGATGATCGGGATACCGCAGAGGATGATTGCGATCCATGCCATATCAAAGGGAAGAGGGGAGAGACCGGCCAGGCTGCATATGACCGTTATTCCGGAAATGACAAGGAAGACAATATCCTTTTTCGTTCCGCCGAGCTCCAGTAAATGTTCCAGACAGGAAATCAGTTTTTTCATGGTAGTCCTATATATACTCCTTATGTAGTGTATTTGCCCACATACCCATGTGGGTATGGGTTTATTATACATATAGGGGTATAGGTTGTCAATAGAAAATGAAAGGAGCAGCCGGTCAGGCTGCCCCTTGAAAGATTATGAAAAAACTTAGATTGCTTTTAACTCATATTTGCGAAACGTTCCACGGCTTTTGTGAAATCGGCAATGGTTTTGTCTGCGTCTCCATTCTCAATCCCATCGCGCACGCAGTGTTTGATATGTCCTTCAAGCACGACTTTGCCGCATCCATGCAAAGCGGATTTTGCCGCATTGATCTGTGCCAGCACATCTTCACAGGGGATGTCCTCATCGATCATCCGGTCGATTGCCTGTATCTGTCCGATTATTTTCTTCAGTCTGCGGTGCAGATTGTCGGAATCCATGCATTGCCTCATTATACTGTCCTCCTTATACCGATAGGGATATATGTATATTATCGTGGCTGGACTGTGAAATGTCAAGCCGGATTTGGGAAGAAGGGGTTATCGTAAAGCCGTTCGTTGTTATGCATAATTCTCTGCTGATGGTGATGATCCGATGTTTTATTTTGCTGTCTCCTTTCTAAATTTTCCCGGGACGGGTTTTAATCGTCTGCATTCCCTTATCGTCAGTATCAGGGCAAGTGTAAAAGCCAGTGTGTCAGCGATCGGCGTTGCCCAGAGGACGCCCATCAGGCCAAACACGGCACTCAGTATAAACTGTGCCGGAATAAAGAAAATAATCTGCCGCGAGAGTGAAATCCATGTCGCATGCACAGGTTTCCCGATGGACTGCATGAACAGTCCGGAAACGGTCTGGAATCCGTTCAGAACAGTGGCCAGCAGATAAATCCGGAAACATTTCTCAGCAAATTCATTGTAAAGGGCACTTTCCTTTCCGAAAATGGAGATGATCTGAACCGGAATTAACTGGTAGAGGGAAAATGCCACGACTGCCAGTATTTCCGCACAGATTACAACTGCCCCAAAGACCTTTTTTACACGCTCGTAATTTTGTGCGCCGTAATTAAACCCAATGATCGGCTGTGCGCCGGATGCGATGCCGACCATTGCTGAAATAACCAGCTGGTAAATTTTCTTATGTACAGAAGCCCCATACAGCAGGTCAGGATCTGCCCGATGATGGTCGCAATCGCGGCTCCCTGTACGCCCCAGTGGAATTTGAAAATAAACAGCGGGTCCAGGATGGTGTTGACTACAGCTCCGGCAATCAGGGATGCCATGGAATATTTCGGGCTTCCGTCTGCCCGCTCTATCGCGGTAAAAACTGTCTCGACCAACACAAACGGAAGGCCGATTGTGATGATCCGCCCATAATCCATGGCATACGGGAACAGGGTGTCTGTACATCCGAACAGGAAGACCAGCTTATCTAAAAATATGCCGATCAGAACCGCCAGCGCGATACCTGCAATTACGGAAAACAGAATGGCATTTGCAATCCCCTTTGTTGCCTCTTCTTTCCGGTCTTCTCCCAGTTTAATGCTTAAAAACGATGCTCCGCCGTCTCCGAGCATCAGGGCCACAGACAGGACGATAACGGTAAGCGGGTATATGATATTCGTCGCCCCGTTTCCCAGATATCCGACACCCCGCCCGATAAATACCTGGTCGACCATATTGTATAAAGAATTTACCAGGAGCGAGATGACGCAGGGCAGTGCATATTTTCCCAGCAGTTTCCATATCGACTCTGTGACGAATGGATTTTTTTCAATGCTTGTCTGATTTGACATGTTTTCCTCCCTTGCTAAATAAGTCGCAAGCGACCTAATTGATTAAAAAATTATGGTTATCGAGAGAACTATTTTGTGTTCTGGATGATAAGATTTAAAGTTTTTATGAATTCCTTTTCTTCCTCAGGGGTTACACCTTGTAATAATTCCCGGCTGATCCGGTTAATTTTTTCCTGAATCTGATCCGCTATGTGCCGGCTGGCCTCTGTAAGTTCAATCTTTTTGTAGCGCCTGTCTTCTGCCAACGGCTCTGTTCTAACCATTCGTTTTTCTTCCAGGCGGTTTAAGATGCTGCTGACAGTAGGGTGCGTCAGCCCGAGCCTGGTTTCTATATCGCGCTGGCACACAGTATGATCCCTGTTTTGATTCAGAAATCCGATCACAGTGGCTTGCGTGTAAGTGATCTCGAACTCCGCCAGTTCACGGTTTAAGATGTTTTCAATCGCAGTGTTCAATATTTTTATGCTCATCAGTTCCATATACTTCATTCCTTTCGGTTTTGTTATATAGGTCGCTTACGACATGTTATAGTGATTCAATATTATAAAGTCAAGTGTTTTAAGAAATATTTGTAACTGCTTTTGTTTGAAAAGGTTGATGATTTTGGCATAGGAGCACCAAACGATGCCTGTGCACAGTATAATGATGATGGGACTGTAAGCAAAACTCTCGACAGAGATAATGGTGCTGACAGTACTATCGGTATAAAAGGGAATGGGGCGGATGTTTCTATTACATTTTATTGAACCATGGTTAAGTGTGAGGATTATAAGATTCTAATGTCCGCATTTAGAGCCTGAAAAACCCAGAAAAATCAACAGCTGAAAAATGAGATTTCGGCGTTTGCGAATACAGTCTGATGTGATAACCGCTCGGTGGTTGACGCAGCCTGCCGGTCGGCTTCATCAAGCTTCATTTCAATATCATCGGTGAGGTTAGAGTATTGCTCCAGGCTATGTAATAGATAATATAAAAAGAAGAAGTTCTGGGAAAAGATAGAAACCAGAGAATATGACGCATAGTTATCCACAATAAACAGAAAAATGAGGCAGAAGAAAAAAATAAATTTCAGCGATATGCACAAAAAAAATGGAAACTGGCCAGGGTGTGAACTGTAACAGCGAATGTATGTTCTTCATAGAAGTCCTGATTGTTGGACATATAAAAATTTATACTGGGTTTAGAAAAAGGGAAAGAAAACCTTATTCCGAACCTGTTTTTTGTCTTTGGAGCGAAAAGACTATTTATCAGAAGGGGAGAGTGTATGATGAACGATTGGAATGGAAATGGAAAGTACGATCCGGCGGATAACTATATGGATTACAAATTGTCAGGAGCAGGAGGACAATCCGGTGGGTCATCAGGAGGAAATGGAGGATGTGGATGGGGCATAATAGCTATTATCTGTTTCTTGATTGTCTTGTTGGCGGTGTGCTGCAAATAGTATAAAATAATACTGCTGGGAACATGAATTTGCTTTTTATAGACGTGTTTATATTAGATCTATAGCATTATGTAAAACGATAAAATTATGGAGAAATTTTCCCTATAATGAATTATCTATGATAAAATATATCCAAGTGCATTTAACTGATGGTAAAGAATAGATAGATGTAAGTGTGGATATTATGTTTGATTTTAGAAATGCAAATGACGCACAGCGAGAAGCCATCCGCTCAATAGATGGTTCTGTGCTTATTACTTCGGACCCAGGAACGGGGAAGACATTTACCCTTGCACAACGTGCCATTTATCTTATACAGGAGTGAGGTATGAAGCCGGAAGAAATCTTTATTGCTACAGATTATGATGCACATCCCGATTATGAAGAGAATCGGGTGCATTTTGAGGAGTGGAAGGAAAAGGAAATAGAATGCATATCAAAGTTTTAAAAGGTGATATTACAAAACTGAAAGTGGACGCAATCGTGAACCCTGCAAGAAATTCTCTCCTTGGCGGCGGAGGCGTGGATGGTGCGATTCATCGTGCAGCCGGCCCGGAACTGTTAACGGAGTGCAGTACTTTAAACGGATGTTGGACAGGACATGCGAAGATAACGATGGGGTACCGGCTTCCGGCAAAATATGTGATCCATACAGTCGGGCCGGTCTGGAGAGGCGGGACTCAGAATGAACCGAAACTGCTGGCGAACTGTTACCGTAATTCTCTTCGCATTGCTAAAGAAATAGGCTTGAAATCCGTTGCGTTTCCGCCCATATCCATGGGCATATATGCATATCCGAAAGAACCGGCGGCGGAGATTGCCGTGCGGACGATCATTGAAGAGATAAAAGACGCCGGGGAGGATTTTGAGGTGTGGCTGGTGGCTTTTGACGATGAGACAGAAGCGCTTTATAACCAGACGGTTCAATATGAAATCGATCGGGTGCATGATGAGGAGTGGAAGGAATAATGGGTATTTGAACGGCAGGAAAAGACGAGAATTATTTTGATTTTATGGAGAAGAAATAGATGAGCGTGAAACCAATCATGAAGGACGTTTTGTTCCTTTAAAAAGGGCTGAACCGGCTACCGCTGCAGATCAACACGTTGCTATAGATATTCTGGATACGTTACAGGCGCATGAAGATGCATGTGTAGGAATGGCAGCAAATATGATAGGTGTAAACCAATCCATCATAGCAGTGAACATGGGCATGGTAACAGTGGCAATGTTCAATCCAAAGATCATTAAAAAATCCGGCGTTTTTGAAACGCAGAAAGGCTGCCTGTCACTCAGCGGTGTTCGTAAATGCACGCGTTACAGAGAAATTGAGGTAATCTGGCAGGATATGAATTTTAAAATGCAGAGACAGAAATTTTCCGGTTGGACGGCACAGATCATCCGGAATGAAGTAGATCATCTGGCCGGAATTATTATCTGAAGTTGGATATGCTGCGCGAGCGATCTGCGCGTCCGCTAATCTCTACACTAAACGAGAATGCTTAACTTTATAGAGAGAAATACGAAAGCCGGATGGCATAAAACAGAATCTGGCGGACGTGAAGAAGTTCTTGCATATCCCAGGGAAGCCGTCAGAGAGGCATTGGTTAATGCAATTGCACATAGAGACTATTCGATTGCAGGTACACAAATTGATGTAGATATATATAGTGACAGGATTGATATTGTATCGCCTGGCTCGTGGTTATTGCCAAAAAGTTATGATCAGTATCCTGCAGGCTCAATTCCGTCTATCAGAAGAAATTCTATTATAGCAGCATGTTTGGATGTGGCAAATTTGATGGAGCGCGGTGGAACAGGATTTCAAACAATGATTGAAAGTTATCGAGGCAGCGCGGAGCATTTACAGCCAGTTGTTTTGATTTATCCTGGATTTCTGGATTTACGGTTATTTGACAGGTTATATGATGATAATGTCATGTGTGTAATACAGGAAGAGTTATCTGATTCTCAAAAAGTATTGGAATTATTGAGAGGAGAAGGCCAAAAGCATGTGAAGGAGCTTCAGGCTGTTACAAATTATAAAAGCAGGAGCCAATTTTTAAAAGAGATTATAAATCCTCTTATAGAAAAAGAAATTATATATAGAGACGGAAATGTGAAGTCGCCGAAGGCACTTATAAAGTTAAAAAATAAATGATGGAATTATGATTTTTCAGGAAGGAACGACAATGCAAGATGAAAAATTTGTTTGATGTGATACCGGTTGGATTTTTTAATTATCTTGCGAGCAACAGCAATCATCGCATTTACGCGGACTGTCTTCAGGTAATTTATGATGAGTATGACAGAGAGATTTCTTATCGCCTTCCCAGAAACAGAGTGCGTGATGCGCTGGCAATTTATCTGATGGAAAATCATGTCCGGCTGGAGGAGGAAGACATTCCGGATAATCGGAATTATAACGATATGGCGAGTGCAGTGATTCGTAAGTTTTCACATCGGGATGTCGGGTGGTTAGAAGAAGATTTGAGAAGGTATTAGGACTAAAGATAATAAAAATATTATTCGTCTGCCACGGCAATATTCCTAAGGGGCTTAAAGATGCAAGGAAAATCAAGGGTTTTGGGCGGCTGGAGGGCGCTTACTACACCACAACTACACCATTTCTTGAGAGAGCCTTGATGTGACATCCGTTCAAAACAGTAAGATAGTCATAACAGAACCCACCACGCCTCTGGTTTCCATGCGCAACCCGGTGGGTCTTTTTTGTTATGTAATATGTTTGATGTTATATTGAAAGCTTTGTATAAGTCATTTTTAGCTGGATATGCTAAAAATAACTCAAGTTTATGGGATGACTATGTTTGATAAAATTGACAAAATAGAGAATATAGTTTATTATATTAAACATAAGGAGAACTTGATATGAGTAAAAGAACAGTGGTTGTGATGCCGGAAACACAAAGAATATTAGAAACAATGGGTGAACAAATTAAAATGGCCCGATTAAGAAGAAATCTTGCCACAGAATTAGTTGCTGAAAGAGCCGGAATCAGTCGCGCCACATTATGGTCGGTGGAAAAGGGTACCCCGACAGTATCGATAGGAACTTATGCAGCTGTATTACATGCGCTTGGCGGGATGGATAAAGATTTTGAATTGGTTGCAAAGGATGATGAATTTGGAAGAAAATTGCAGGATTTAAATATTCGGACCCGTGGCAGAGCAAAAAGGGGTAAATAAATATGGCGGATGCAGGAATTATTTATGTATATAAGGATTGGGATACTGTTATACCTGAAAAAATAGGCACTATTTATGTGGAAGGCGGAAAGGGTAAGGAAGTTATTTCCTTTGAATATGATGATTCATGGCTTGAAAATGTAGACACAAGTCTTATTTTTGATCCGGATTTGATGTTATATAAAGGTCGTCAGTATACCCCGTTAAATAAATCCATGTTTGGAATTTTTGCGGATTCCTGTCCGGACAGATGGGGTCGTACATTGATGAAACGTCGCGAAGCAATCATTGCTAAGAAAGAAGAGAGAAAACCGAAGCGCCTTACAGATGTTGACTATCTCCTTGGAGTTTTCGATGAGACGAGGATGGGCGGGTTACGGTTTTCCGTAAACGAAGGTGGTCCATTTTTGTCTGATGATAAAGAATTAGCGACCCCTCCATGGACAACACTTCGTAAATTGGAATCTGCCTCACTGGCATTTGAAAAAAATGAAGACGGGATGGAAGAAAAATGGCTGAAGCAATTATTAGCGCCGGGATCGTCACTGGGAGGGGCGAGACCGAAAGCTTCGGTATCTGCTCCGGATGGTTCATTGTGGATTGCAAAATTCCCATCCAAACATGACGATACGAATGTGGGTGCCTGGGAAATGGTTGTGCATGATTTAGCGATGATGTGCGGCCTTGATGTTCCGGAAGCAAAACTTGAAAATTTTTCAAAGACAGGAAGCACATTTTTGATCAAACGTTTTGATCGGGATGGTGAAAAAAGAATCCATTTTGCATCCGCAATGACATTGCTGGGTAAGAACGATGGCGCGGGTGCTGCTGATGGATCAAGTTATCTTGATCTTGTCTCTTTGATAAGAAAATACGGTGCTGCTCCTAAAAAAGATTTATCAGAATTATGGAAGCGTATTGCGTTTAATATGGCAGTTTCCAATACAGATGATCATTTGAGAAATCATGGCTTCCTCCTAACAAATGAAGGATGGCGTTTGTCACCTTTATATGATGTGAATCCAAATTCAGAGGGAGATGTGTTATCTTTAAATGTGGATGAGAATAATAATTTAATCGATTTTGAGTTGGCATTGGATGTTGCGTCTATGTTTGGGATAACTGAAAAACAAGCGAGGGTATGCATGGATGAAATCAGAGGTATTGTAGAAAATAATTGGAGGATATTGGCAAAAAAACATGGCCTTACAAGAGGAGAGATTGAGAGAATGGCTCCGGCATTTGATATGGAATTTAAGTAACTGCACCAATTTGGGCTAGAGCCTCGATATGACGAAAATAAGAAAGTCTCCGTTGGAAATTGATCTGCCAGCGGAGGCTTTCACTGTATTTAACGGTTGCAAGGTTAGCGTTGTTCTAACGCTAAGCCGATTAGCCTATCGGTCTGGTCAGCCATGAACAGCGGAATATTCAGCACATCATTATCCAGTTTCAGATTGTCCAGAGAGAAACGAATGCGGAGTTTGACTTTGTCAGGAAACAGTTCCTTGAATTCCTTCAGGCTCTTGCTGGTTGTGTTGGCTTCGGATTTAACCTCCACGGGGAAAATATCATTCTCCCGCTGAATGAGGAAATCTACCTCATAAGGGGGATTTGTCTGTGTCCAGTATCTGGGAACGACTTCAAACTGTGTGACCAAAGTCTGAAGGACAAAATTTTCCGTTAATGCACCCTTGAACTCTGTAAACAGGCGGTTGCCTTCGCCAAAGGCAGTCGGTGCCAGCTGCGCCAGACGGCGGAGCAGCCCCACATCTACCAGATAAATCTTAAAGGCAGAGAGATCATCGTATGCGGACACAGGAAGGCCGGGCGCAGTGCTGCGGTAAATCTTGTGTACCAGACGGGCGTCTACCAGCCATTGCAGGGCATCCCCATATTCACGGGCTCTGGCTCCTTCCTTGATAACCTTATAGATGAATTTTTTGTTCTCTTTTGCCAGCTGGGACGGGATGGATTTCCAGACCATCGAAATCTTGGGAAATTCATTGACATTGGGATGCTTCACAAAATCACGTTCATAGGCTCCAAGAATTCCAGACAGGGCTTCCTGCATGGCGGAAACATCCCGTGCCTCTGTCCACATCTTTACAGATTCCGGCATGCCGCCGGTCACATAGTACATTTTCAGTTTTTCATATAGCGGATTAAAAAAAGCATCGGGTATCGGTTCAACCGTATTTACTGTTTCCAGATATTTTGCCAGGTTTTCATCGCCGTTTGCCAACAGGAATTCCGTAAAGGTCATCGGGTCAATCTGCATGAAGTTGACCTTGCCCACGGGGAAGGAGGAAGGCTTTGCCAGGGCAATCCCCAGCAGAGAACCGGCGCAGGCAATGTGATACTGCGGCGCGTTTTCACAGAAATATTTCATGGAGTTGATAACCTTAGGGCAGTCCTGTACCTCGTCAAAAATAATGAGAGTTTTTTTCGGCACAATCTTCTGGCCGCTGGCCAACATCAGATTTTGCAGAATTCGGTCTACGTCCTTGGTTGTTTCAAAAAACTGTTTGTATTCCTCGTTCTCATCGAAGTTAAAATATGCTGTGTTTTCATAATAACGGCTGCCGAACTCTTTCAGAATCCAGGTCTTGCCTACCTGCCGAACGCCTTTTAAGATCAGGGGTTTGCGATAGGGAGAATTCTTCCAGGCCAGCAGTTTGTTTATAATAAATCGTTCCATATATACGCTCCATCACATTTTTATTTGGGTTTTGGTGTTCTGTAATCACATTTTTATTATACGCGGCGACTGGGAAAAATACAACAGAAATCACATGATTATTTGGATTTTGGTGGAGAACGATCATATTTTTATAAAAAATCGAAGTGCCAATGATAACGGGAAGGGATTACTATGCCATTAGAAAGAGGGCTATGGTAGAGCGGATTGTTTATTGCAGGAACAACTATTTAAATAATTAAAAACAGCCGCAAAATCAATCGTAAAAATTTGCGATTGATTTAATAGCAGAGCCGCAGTTAAAATGGCCATATTTCATCAGTTTATTGATTAAAAACAAAAAATAAGTTATAATACAAAAGGAAGTTAAGAAAGGAAAGGGTAACGTTGGAATATCTAAATCGGGTACTGGGCATTCACGCTATATATAAAGACGGTAAGATAACATCTATGCCGAACTTTATCCATGCGCGATATCGAATACAGCGAGTAGCATTGGATGGTAAAGAGGTGGTTTTTCTTTATCCAAAAGCAGAGTTAGATGCAGCAAGCACAATTAAAAAGCATATTGACCGAATACAAAAAGCAGTGGGATTGCCTGTCGTTCTTGTGCCGGAATATCTTACGTATCGTCAAAAGGAATATCTGCTTCGTGAGAAGATTCCGTTTATCGTAGATGGAAAGCAGATTTATCTTCCTTTCATGGCGGTATATCTTCAGGAACGGTGTGACGGGGAGAAGCAGACGACAGAAACAATGCTTCCATCCGCACAACTTTTGCTGCTTTATTATATTTATCATGGCTGCGGAGATTTAATGGCAAGTGAAGCATCTGACAGACTCGGTTTTACACCAACCTCTATTTCCCGGGCGTCGAGACAGCTGGAGGAAATGGGACTGATACACACAGAAAAAAGAGGAGTACAGAAAGTTCTGCTTTCAGAGAAAAATCCGGAGGAAATGTTTGCGACGGCAAAGGACTATTTCCGGAATCCGGTGAAACGGGTAATTTATGTGCCTAAGGCTGATGTGAAGGAGAAATTACTTATCAGCGGTTATCATGCACTTTCAGAGTATTCCATGTTGAATTCGCCGACCGTAACTGCCTTGGCTGCGGACAGCATTGCGGCGTGGGAGGGGGTATCCTCAAAACAACTGCAAAGCTCTGAAGATCAATATGCTCTGGAATTATGGAGATATGATCCAAAGAAATTGTCAGATGGAGAGTATGTGGACAGGCTTTCCTTGGCAATTTCATTGCGTGATGATAGGAATGAGCGAGTCGAAGAGTCTGTAGAGGAAATGCTGGCACAGGTTTGGGGAATATTAAATTAAAAATATAGAAAAACAGATGAGTCTATATTATTGAAGATATTTACATGATTTAAACGGAATATTAATAACATGTTGTATTCGGATGACATTTTACTTTCGTAACAGAACGAAGTTTTCTGCATAAAATAATTATTCCGATATAAATGGAGATATTTATGGAGTTAATATCAGAATTAACAAGGCGAGATATATATGAATTATTTCGGGATGGATATACAGAGAATGACTGGCTTGAACCACGGGTAGTACAATACCCTTACTATGGGAGGCTTGAAGAAATAGAATTTTTAGAGCGACTATATGATTTAGAAAAAATGAAAAGTAATGATCCCAGACATGAAAATGCAAAGGGAGATATTATTCGTCATACGATTAATAATAATGACTTTCCTTATTGCTGGGTATTTCAAGATGAAAGGTTTTCGCTCCAAAAAGGAGACGATGAGATTTTCTTGAGATTCATTTGCGAAATATTTCATCCAATGGTTCGAAACGAAAAGGGTGAGTGGAGGAAGTTTTTTAATAAGGTTAATGATTTATTACGAATAGATGGATATGAATTATATGTTAGACAATACATATCTGGAAGAGAAGTGTATAGTTATAGATTTTTTGGTGTTGGGGTAGTTGATAAGATGGATAAAAATGCTATAAGTGATTTGATTGATGAATTCAAAAGTGGATTAATTGCAAAGGCAACAAGCGGAGATATGTCTGAAAAGGATTATAAGCGTTGCAGGGATATATTAATGCAGGTGCCCGAACTCAAGGAACACATTCCTTCTTTTATAAAAAGTAATCATACGGCTAGTGATTTTAGAAGTTATATGCAGGCACAAGATTCGCATTATGCAGGGAGACGAGCACTAATCAATACTCAGATGAGTGAATTGACTAAATGTTTAGAAAAAGAAAACGATCCATTCATGAAGCTTCATGAGTATGAAAAGGAAGAGCAATTAGGAAATGGTGGATATGGTACAGTTCATAAATATCATAATGTTTATCTTGATATGGATTTTGCGGTGAAAATATATGAACCGGTGTTTGCTTCATCAGACGAACAAGCTGAAGGTGAAAAAAGATTCTTTAGGGAAGCGAAAATGCTATTTTCATTGAATAATATTCACATTGCAAGGATTTATGATGCTGGTAGAACAGATGATGGGAAGCCTTATATAAGAATGGAGTATATTAAAGGATACACGTTGGAAGAGTTAAAGGAAAAAGAAGGGAATATGACATTTTCCAGAAGTGCAATTGTTATTCATCATATCCTCTCAGGATTAAAGCATGCTCATGATTACGGTATGATTCACAGAGATCTAAGACCAAGAAATGTTATGTATTCAGAACCAGAGAGAATGTTCAAGATTATTGATTTTGGAGTAAGCGCCTTTCTTGATACAGACAATCATACTAAACTAACAAAAACAGGAGAGCATATTGCAGGGGGCGTTTTTATTGATCCTATTTTACAGCAGAATCCTAAATTGAAAGATCCAAGAAGTGATATTTATTCTGTTGGAGCAATATGGTATTACCTTTTGTGTGGAAAAGCGCCCAGCGGAAGTGACATGAGGGAGTACTTGGAACAGGCGAATCAACAACTCAAACCTACAGAGATTGAGGTAATAATGAAATGTTTATCAAGTAATATTGATGCTAGGTACAGTTCGTGCAATGAATTGTTACTTATAACAAGGCAAGCAGCAAGATTAAATGTATAGATTAATATCAAGAAAAAAGGCTATATTGACATGGTATTTGATGCGATTAAGATATAATTAATTATATAGTTGTTATAGGTTTTTTATAAGTAGGAGGTGTTGGAGCAATGACCCCGGAAGAACAGGCACGCCAGGTAATAGATAAAAAGTTAGAACAATCCGGCTGGGTGGTTCAGGATAAAAACAGATTGAACTTAACAGCGTCTTCCGGCGTTGCTGTTCGGGAATTCCCAACTAGTACCGGACCGGTAGATTACGCACTTTTTGTAGATGGCATGCCAGTGGGCGTGGTAGAAGCCAAGAAAAGTTCCGAGGGTGAAAATATTACGGTTGTAGAGATGCAATCTTCTCGTTATGCAAACAGCATTTTCAAGTGGGTGCAGCAGGATTATGAAATCCGTTTTGCCTATGAAGCGACGGACAAGTTGGTTCGGTTTACGGATTATAAAGATATAAAATATCGATCCCGTACAGTATTTTCTTTCCATAGACCGGAAACATTGCGCGCTTTGCTGGCGCAACCCGATACGATCCGAAACAATATGAAGCATTTCCCAGAACTGGATGAGACGGGATTTCGTGCCTGTCAGGTAAATGCAATCCGCAACCTGGACAATTCTTTTGCAGAAAACAGGCCGCGGGCGCTGGTGCAGATGGCCACTGGGGCGGGAAAAACGTTCACGGCGATCACGGCGGCTTATCGGTTGCTTAAATATGCAAAAATGAACCGTATTCTCTTTCTTGTAGATACTAAAAGCCTGGGAGAACAGGCGGAGCGTGAATTTCTGGCCTATACACCGAATGAAGATCCCCGAAGTTTTTCCAGAATCTACGGAGTGTGCAGACTTAAGAATTCTTTTATTCCCGACGGTACACACATTTGCATCAGTACGATTCAACGAATGTATTCGATTTTAAAAGGTGAGGAGTTGGACGAGGGCGCGGAGGAAGAATCTTTTGCGGATTTTATTACAGCGGACAGTCAATCCCCCAGAGAAGTCGTCTATAATAAAAAATATCCACTGGAATTCTTTGACTGCATCATTGTAGACGAGTGTCATCGTTCCATTTATAATGTATGGAGTCAGGTGCTGACCTATTTTGACGCTTTTATTATTGGACTCACCGCTACGCCGGATAAGAGAACCTTTGCTTTTTTCAATGAAAACGTGGTCAGTGAATATACCAGAGAACAAGCGATTATGGACGGGGTAAATGTTGGCGAGGACATTTTCCTGATTGAGACGGACATCACAAAAAACGGTGCGCGTTTGATGAAACAGTTGATTGAGTATCGAGACCGCCTTTCCAGAGCAAAACGATGGCAGCAGATGGATGAGGACGAGGATTACACAGGAACTAATAAGGGAAAATTGGACAGGGCAGTGGTGAATCCGAGCCAGATTCGCGCTGTTATACGTACTTTCAAAGAAAATGTTTTTACATCCTTGTATCCCCATCGTAAGGAAGTTCCCAAAACGCTGATATTTGCCAAGGATGACAGCCATGCAGATGATATTATTCAGATTGTCCGAGATGAGTTTGGAGAAGGAAACGAGTTTTGCAGGAAAATCACTTATAGGGCTGACAATCCGGAAGCGGCGCTTAGTTCCTTCCGAAATGACTATTATCCACGTATTGCTGTCACGGTGTCCATGATCGCTGTAGGGATAGATGTGAAGCCGATTGAATGTCTGATTTTCATGCGGGATGTACATAGCAGAAATTATTATGAACAGATGATAGGGCGCGGAACACGTGTACTTGCACTGGATGATCTGCAAAAGGTCACCCCATCGGCAACTGGAAATAAAGATCACTTCGTTATCATTGACGCTGTGGGTGTGACAAAATCCAGAAAGAGCGATACCCGTCCGTTGGAACGTAAACCATCAGTCTCCATGAAAGAGCTGATGATGAATGTGGCTTTGGGATCTAAGGACGAGAATACGCTGACTTCGCTGGCAAATAGGCTCATAAGACTGAACAGCCAGTTGTCAAACACGGAACGTAAACAGTTTGAGAGAAGGATTGGTGCGCCAGCAGGAAAGATTGCTGAAAATTTGTTGAATGCTTTTGATGAAGATGTTATTCGTGACAGGACTCAGGCCAATATCGGTGTTATTGAACCGGACGATGAGCAATTGATGGAGGTGCAGAAAAATCTTATCAAAGAAGCAGTAGCACCTTTTCAGAATCCGGATGTTCGTGAATATATAGAGAATGTTCGGCGAAGTCATGACCAGATTATTGACAATGTGAATCTGGATACGGTGATTTATGTCGGGTACGATACACAGAGAGAGGAAAATGCCGATAGGGTGATTGCTTCCTTCCAGGATTTTATCGAAGAAAATAAAGACGAGATTATTGCCCTGCGCATTATCTATGATCAGAAATACGCGGATCGCCCAATGGCTGTGGAACAATTGAAAGCCCTATATGAAAAACTGAAAGCAAAGGGTATCACGATAGAGCGCCTGTGGGATTGCTATGCGATTCGGCAACCGGATAAAGTAAAGCGCGGCACGATGGCCAAAATCACGGATTTAATTTCCGTCATTCGTTTTGCGATGGGATATACGGATCAGCTTACGCCTTTTGCGGACAGAGTAAATTATAACTTTATGCAGTGGACGCTGCGCCGCAATGCGGGCGCTGTGCATTTCACGGAGGAACAGATGGATTGGCTGCGACTGATTAAAGATCATATCGCGGCTTCACTCAGTATTCTGCCGGAGGATCTGGATTTGATGCCCCTGTGCAGCGCCATGCTGATTTTTCTTAACGATATGAAGCCCATATGGAGAATTTGTGTAATAAGCAAGGTATTCTGCCAGTATTTTATCTTGTTTTGGAACTGCAATAACAACATCAATCGCGTTATAGCCGTTATATCGTTTGGAAACAACGGACGCCATTCCTAAATTAACACCAGATCTTGCAATTAGTACATCTCCTGTATGAACCTCACTTTTTTTGTTCTTTGCGTGTCCTGTAGCAGAAATCATAGCCCAGTCTTTATCCTCAATGTAATTTCTACGAACATTGGCATTTCTAAATGCTCGAACCCCATTGGATTCGACATAATATTGTGTGGGCTTAATTACGATTCCAACTTTTATTTCATAACACACACTCTTAATGGTAGCTACATGACATTCAGTTTCGATGCAATCAAACGACTCTTTCAACACCGCCTGCCGATACATGGTCAACTGCTTTTTCGTAGTTTGCAATGTCTCTACTGCCTTATCCAGTTTGGAAAACAGTTCTTCGATCCGCGTAACAATCTGTTCCTGTTCTGAGAGGGCCGGAATACTGACTTTAATCTTTGAATATTGCTGAATCCAATACCGCTTATGTGTGCTGTGATCAAACTGGATAATCTGCATACGATAATAAATATACTTTGGCAGCACCAATTCCGTATTCACATGCAATATTTTCATCGCTGTTGATTTTACTTTAAATTTAAAATTCACATATTGACTGGCCGTAGTAAAATCATCAAAAATGATTACCGGCAACTGATCAAAAATCCCAAAATCTTCATTCGTATATCCCAAAACAAACGATTTTCCAGCCGTTAATACGGGGATATTATAGGAATCATCATAAGCTGTCGATTC
>Ga0192267_1024_pt1 | contig 34623 bp, 27 predicted proteins | sample Koala_Koa23_M3_FD_131260 | JGI IMG/M metagenome (GOLD analysis project Ga0192267, IMG submission 131260) | Enriched cells from koala feces incubated with labeled cellulose particles, San Francisco Zoo, California, United States - Koala_Koa2-3_M3 ...
TCCGGCCGGTCACGGAGATGGATATGCGGCCGGATGAAAAGCGGGCGGATGGAGATGAGGAAGGTTTTACAGATTCAGAAAACACGGTGCATGAACAAAAAGAAAACGAGAGGAACAGGGAAACCGTCTCCGTGATCCGGCCGCTTCTTAGTGTCACCCGGGAGGAAATCGAGCAGTTTCTCGACGCGCGGGGACAGGATTACTGTATCGACAGTACAAATGGGGATATGTCTTATACCAGAAATCGTATGCGCGGTCTTGTATTACCGGAGATGGAAGCGGTGAATCCGCGGGCTGCGGCTCATATGCAGGCAGCTGCGGTACAGCTTCAGGAGATCTGTGATTACCTCGATGAAGCTGCGCGGCAGGCCGGTGACGGTGCGTGGGAGGCAGTTCCTCTGAATGACGGCCGGCATTTTGTTCGTATTTTTGAAGATCGGTTTAGCGGGATTCCGTTTTTTCTTCAGAAGCATCTGCTGCATCTGCTTCTCGGCCTGGTGACCGGCAGCCGGAAAAATGTGACATCATTTCATGTGGAGAGTGTTTTGAATCTGATGCGGGGAGAGGTCGGGAAAAAAGTGTCGCTTCCCTTCCGCGTGACGGCGGAGCGAACCTATGAAGGCATGATGATATATCATGAATCTGTGATTTGCGGTCAGCATTCGTCCGGCACCGGCCGGACAGACAGATCGACGCGCCTGCAGCCGTGGTCATGCGAAGAGACAGACGAAACAGTGAGGACGGATGAGGCGCCTGTCCTTCGTATTCCGGGAGAGACACCCGGAGTGAATGGATGGCGAATCCGTGCGGAAATTCTGGATTTTGCAGAAAATTCAAAAAAAATACCTAAAAATAGATATACGAAATGGTTTGATTATGATAAAATAAAATTTGTTGTTCAGCTTCGCGGACGCAGGCCGGGAGATTATATGCAGGTCAACGCGGCGGGCGGACATAAGAAACTGAATCGGTATCTGATTGATGAGAAGATTCCGCAGAGAGAACGGGATAGTCTCAGTCTGCTGGCAGACGGAGATCATATTATGTGGGTGATCGGATACCGGATCAGCGAGGCTTATAAGGTGACAGAAGAGACGAAGCGTGTGCTGTGCGTGCAGATCGTCGGAGACAGGAGAGAACAGACAGATGAATGAGAAGATCCGTATGATGTACAGTGAAGCGCAGGTTGACGCGCGCATCCGAGAGCTGGGCGCCGCCATCAGCGCGGATCTGGATGGGGAAGAGGTTCATCTGGTTTGTGTTTTAAAGGGAGCGAGTTTTTTTGCCTGTGAACTGGCGAAACGGATGACGGTTCCCGTATATATGGATTTCATGTGCGTTTCAAGCTACGGAAATGATACGCGATCTTCGGGGGAAGTCCGGATCGTGAAGGACCTGGATACTTCTGTTGAGGGGAAACATGTGTTGATAGCGGAGGATATCATCGACTCCGGGAACACACTGCACTTTTTGCTGGAGGAGTTTCGTAAACGAGGGGCGGCGGATGTGAAGATCTGTGCGCTCTTAAGCAAACCCGACCGCAGAGAGGCGGATGTGACGGCAGATTATATCGGTTATGTCATACCGGATGTGTTTGTGGTGGGTTATGGTCTTGACTATGCGCAGAAGTACCGTAACCTTCCGTATATCGGAGTTTTAGACATATAATCATACCTGAAGGAGGACCATAGATTGAAGAGAAATTTTAGAGGGTTCGGTATTTATATCATTCTGATCATACTGATTTTTTTCATGTGGAGAGTCATGAATATGAGCAGCCTTTCCAATGCCGGAACCTATACGTATGCGCAGTTTACGGAGGCCGTGGAGGATGGCGAGGTGGCATCCATTGTGATTACGCAGAATGAGGAGGTCCCGACAGGCGTGCTGACGGTGACTCTTGAGGATGACAGCCGGGTACAGGTAAATGTATCGGATGTCAGTGCTGTGGAGAGTTATCTGCAGGAGGTTGATTTCACCGATTATACGCTGGAGGATGTACCCGGTGAAAATATCTGGATTTCCGTACTGCCGTCGATCATACTGATCATTGTTGTCATTATTTTCCTGTTTATGATGAGCGGTCAGGCCAGCGGCGGAGGCGGCAGTTCCAAGATGATGAATTTCGGCAAGAGCCGGGCGCGGATGACGGACGGGGAGCATGTGAAGGTCCGGTTCCCGGATGTGGCGGGACTGCGTGAGGAGAAGGAAGAACTTGAGGGCATGGTGGATTTCCTGAAGAATCCCGGGAAATATACACAGCTGGGGGCGCGGATTCCGAAAGGTGTGCTTCTTGTAGGTCCTCCCGGAACCGGTAAGACGCTGATCGCCAAGGCGGTAGCCGGTGAGGCCGGCGTACCGTTCTTTTCCATTTCCGGTTCTGATTTTGTGGAAATGTTTGTCGGCGTCGGCGCTTCCCGTGTGAGAGATATGTTTGCGGACGCGAAAAAGCATGCGCCCTGTATTGTTTTCATCGATGAGATCGATGCGGTGGGACGCCGCCGCGGAACAGGTATGGGCGGCGGACATGATGAGCGGGAACAGACGCTGAATCAGCTTCTGGTTGAGATGGACGGCTTCGGCGTGAACGAAGGCATTATTGTTGTCGCGGCGACGAACCGGGTGGATATTCTGGATCCGGCGCTGCTGCGTCCGGGACGTTTCGACCGCAAGGTATATGTCGGCAAACCGGATGTGCGCGGCCGCGAACAGATCCTGGAGGTTCACGCAAAGAATAAACCGCTGGGCGACGATGTGGACTTAAAGCAGATCGCTCAGACGACGGCCGGATTTACCGGGGCGGATCTGGAGAATCTGCTGAATGAGGCGGCGATTGTCGCCGCGAAGGAGAAACGAGTCTTTATCAGTCAGGAGGATATTAAACGATCTTTTATTAAGGTAGGTATCGGCGCGGAGAAAAAGAGCCGGGTGATCACGGATAAGGAAAAGCGTATCACGGCTTATCATGAATCCGGCCACGCGATTCTGTTCCATGTCCTGCCGGATGTCGGACCGGTCTATACGGTTTCCATCATTCCGACCGGCGTAGGTGCGGCCGGCTATACGATGCCGCTGCCGGAGAAGGATGAGATGTTCCGCACGAAGGGACAGATGCTGCAGGAGATCATGGTCGATCTGGGCGGACGTATTGCCGAGGAGATGATTTTTGACGATGTGACGACAGGGGCTTCGCAGGATATCAAGCAGGCAACGGCGCTTGCAAAAGCGATGGTGACAAAATACGGCATGTCCGAATCCATCGGTCTGCTGAATTATGATGACGATGACGAGGAGGTTTTCATCGGCCGTGATCTGGCTCACACAAAGGGATACAGTGACGATGTGGCGCGGCGGATCGATGAGGAAATCAAACGAATCGTGGACGAGTGTTATGCGAAGGCAAAAGAGATTATTGTTTCCTATCAGGATGTATTGCACCGCAGCGCGGAACTGCTGCTGGAAAAGGAAAAGATAGGCCGCGAGGAGTTTGAAAATCTCTTTTCGGTAAGAGCGTAGCAATCAGCTTTTACGATATTAGATATTATAGGATCAGACAGGAAGAAACAGTATGGAACAGGATACGACAGAGCGTTTTAAAGACGCGGGAATTTATATGCTTCAGATGCATCCCATTCTGCATAAGCAGGCTTTGTTCAGTGACGGGACGGCGGATTACTGCATCCCGCCTGAACCAAAGAAAAATGAGAAGGTGCGGATCCGTTTTCGCGCGGATATTAACAATGTGGATTGTGTCACTCTCTGCCATGGAGATGAGCGTTATGAGATGGTGATTGCCGAGAGGGATGACCAGTTTGATTATTACGAAACAGAGATTTTGCCGGGCGGGGAGAAATTTTCCTATTATTTTGAAGTGATCTCCGGTATGCTTCGCTGTTATTATGACAAAGCGGGGGTGAACCGGGAGTGCCGGCCTCAGTATGAATTTACCATTGTCCCGGGATTTTCCGTGCCGGAATGGTCAAAAGGAGCGGTCATGTACCAGATTTTTACGGACCGCTTCTGCAACGGAGACCCTACGAATGATGTAAAGAGCGGAGAGTATTATTATATCAACCGACCGACAAAAGAAGTAGATGTCTGGGAAAAACTTCCGGAAACATTCGATGTGGCGAACTTTTACGGAGGCGACCTGGACGGCGTGATACATAAAATGGATTATCTGGAAAATCTCGGTGTGGAAGTGATTTATTTTAATCCGCTCTTTGTTTCCGCGTCCAATCATAAATATGATACACAGGATTATGACTATATTGACCCTCATTTTGGCGTGATTCTGGAGGATGGCGGCAAGCCACTGCCCGACGGCTGTACGGATAACCGGGAAGCCTGGATCTACCGGACGCGTGTGACCAGCCTGAAAAATCTGGAAGCAAGCAATCATCTGTTTATTCAACTGGTGAGAGAGGCGCACCGCAGAGGGATACGTGTGATCCTTGACGGTGTGTTCAATCATTGCGGTTCTTTTAATAAATGGATGGACCGTGAGAAGATCTATGAAGACAGAGAGGGATTTGAACCCGGCGCATACGGGACGGCGGACAGCAGATACCACAGTTTTTTCTCGTTTCAGGACGAAAGTCAGTTCCCGGATAACGGAACTTATGAAGGCTGGTGGGGAATGAATACCCTGCCGAAGCTGAATTATGAGGATTCACCGGAGCTGGAGGAGTACATTCTGGGTATTGCGAAGAAGTGGGTTTCCGAGCCATACTGCGCAGATGGGTGGAGACTGGATGTCGCTGCGGATCTGGGACACAGCGCAGAGTATAATCACCGTTTCTGGAAGAAGTTTCGCGCAGCGGTGAAGGAGGCCAATCCGGATGCTCTGGTACTGGCAGAGCATTATGGGGATCCGAAAGCCTGGCTGGGCGGCGACGAATGGGATACCGTCATGAACTATGACGCGTTTATGGATCCGGTCGGCTGGTTCCTGACCGGTATGGAAAAGCACAGTAATGAATATAAGGAATATATGCTGGGGAATTTTGACAATTATGTCAATTCCATGAACCACTATATGGCCAGTTTCCTTACGCCTTCTCTGCAGTGTGCCATGAATCAGCTTTCCAATCACGATCATTCCCGGTTTCTGACAAGGACAAACCATAAGGTCGGGACGTTGGAACAGCTGGGCGGTGCGGCCGCGTCTGAAGGTGTGAATAAGGCGGTTTTAAAGGAAGCGGTCGTGATCCAGATGACCTGGCCGGGGGCGCCGACGCTGTATTACGGCGATGAGGCGGGGCTTTGCGGATTTACGGATCCGGACAGCCGCCGTACCTATCCCTGGGGCAGGGAGGACCGGGAACTGATTCGTTTTCACAGGGATATGATTCGTATACACAGAGAAAATGAAGCGCTGCGTACGGGCTCTGTCAAATTTCTGAACGGAGCGAAGAACATGCTGTGCTACGGGCGTTTTAACCGAAAGCAACAGTTTGTGGTGATTGTAAATAATGACAGTTATCCGAATACCATCACACTTCCGGTCTACACCGTGAATGTGCCGGAGAAATGCTGCATGCAGCAGATTATGTATACGACGGGCGACGGCTATTCCACGGCTCCCGTGGAGTATGATGTGGAATGCGGGCATATCCGGATTACATTACCGAAGTATTCAGCCGTGGTTTTGAGACATGAATGAGCCATCGGTTCATAAACTGAGTACGGCGGAATTGAAAAATTACATTTCAGGAGGAAATCATGCAGAAAATTACTTTAGTTATTATGGCGGCAGGAATCGGATCCCGTTTCGGGGAGGGCATTAAGCAGCTGACCCCGGTAGGACCGGGCGGCGAGATTATCATGGATTATTCCATTCATGACGCGTTAGAGGCCGGTTTTAATAAAATTGTATTTATTATCCGCAGAGATCTGGAGAAGGATTTCAGAGAGATTATCGGAAACCGTATCGAAAAATTATGTGAAGTGGCATATGTGTTTCAGGAGCTTGACGGTCTGCCGGAAGGATTTACGGTGCCGGAGGGTCGCACGAAGCCGTGGGGAACCGGACAGGCAGTTCTGGCTTGCCGCGGACTTGTGAGGGAGCCTTTTGCAGTGATCAACGCGGACGATTATTACGGAAAAGAAGGCTTCGTAAAGCTGCATGATTATCTGACGGCACACGCGGAGGATCACTATCATTACTGTATGGCCGGTTTTATCCTGAAGAATACGCTGAGCGATAACGGCGGCGTGACCAGAGGGGTGTGCAGGGTAGATGATAATAATTACCTTACTGATATTGTAGAGACGTATCATATCGTAAAATGTCCGGAAGGAGCCATGGTCGAGACGACACAGGAGCCTGTTGATATAAATTCTCATGTATCCATGAATATGTGGGGTCTGACACCGGAGTTTCTGGATGTTCTGGAAGACGGATTCAGGGAGTTCCTGACCGGATTGACACCGGGTGACATCAAGGCTGAGTATCTGCTCCCGTCCGTCATTGACCGGATGCTGAAAAAGGGTCAGGCGGATGTGACGATGCTGGAGACAAACGATAAATGGTTCGGCGTGACGTATGCGGCGGATAAACAGAGTGTGATCGATTCATTCGCGGAACTGATTGAGGCCGGTGTATATACCTCTCCGTTAAATTCTAAATAAAGATCATAAAATCTTTAGAATTTTATGGTTGTTATTTACGTGTGATTGTAGTACGATAAAGTGTGTTTTACTATGAAAGTGTCGTGAATAGACAGGCAGATGGGGGTGCTTGCACACCCGGATGGCTGGATATTCGACGACCAAGACGGTATGAGCAAGTAGGGCGATTAGCCCGGATTGCGAATAGCGGCGACGATTGCGGGAGCACAAAGTGCGGAGCAATCGGCTTTCATACTATCGTGACAAATATTGGAGAGAATTATGGCAGAACTTAAGAAAAATGCGGCGAAACGAAAAAAAAGAAAGCTCATTCTTTTTATCATAGAGCTTGCCATACTGGCTGTGGTGCTTGTGGCATTATATTTTTATCAGAAACTTAATTTGCTCGACACGTCTTATCAGGTAGATGAGTCACAGATTCAGGTCAATGATGTGGAGGAGGATACACTGGCGACATTTGAGGGTTATACGACCATTGCGGTGTTTGGTCTGGACAACCGTACACAGGGCGTATATTCATCCGGCAACAGTGATGTGATCATCATTCTGAATATTAATAATGATACGAAGGAAATGTCCATGGTTTCGGTATACCGTGATACATACCTGAATGTAGCCGCGGTGGATGAGGACGATAAGTTCCGTAAATGTAATTCCGCGTATGCGTACGGCGGTGTGGAACAGGCGATCACGATGCTGAACCGCAATCTGGATCTGGATATTGATAATTATCTCTGTGTGGATTTCGGAGCTGTCGCGGAGGCAATTAATATTCTCGGCGGTGTGGAGATCGATATAGAGTCTGAGGAAGAATTATACTGGCTGAACGCGTACATGGACGATACAAACAGGAACCTCGGTACGGATGAGGATTATGTATCCGGAACAGGTACACAGACGCTCACCGGCGTACAGGCTGTTGCTTACTCCCGGATCCGTTATACTTCGGGCAATGATTACAAGCGCGCGGAACGCCAGCGCCGTGTGATATCACAGATGTTTGAGAAAGCAAAGAGCGCGAATCTGTCGCAGATCAATGAACTGATCGACACAGTATTTCCGGACATCCAGACAGATCTGTCCAAGAAGGATATTCTGACGATGGCGACGGCTTTCCTTAACTATGATCTGTCCAGCAGCGGAGGGTTCCCTTATTATAAAACAACGATGACAATCAGCAGTACAACCGGGGATGTGGTGGTCCCTCTCGATCTGGAGAGTAATGTCATCGCGCTGCACGAGCAGTTGTTTGGCACGGAGGATTATACGCCATCCTCTACCGTGCAGGAGTACAGCGATTATATTATCGATATGACCGGTCTGGATGCGGACGATGCGGTGGAGGACAGCTTTACCGATTCGGATGATTTTACCGGCTCGGGAGATACAGACAGTAATGATTCGGAGACGGGTGTTGATTCGGAGGATGATGAGGAATGATCAGGCTGTTCATTTGCCCGCGGTGCGGATGGATTCGGACGGTATCCAGAAAAAGCGATGTGGAGTGCTTTAAATGCAGGAATGTACAGATGATTCCATCGAAACTGGAGTATGCCGAGTATATTCAGATGTCCGAGCAGGAGCGGCAGGATTACGCAGACAGCTGGATGTATATACATAAAAACTGTTGAAGCCGGGCGGAGAGAACGGCGTTTTCCTGTTCTGAAAACGGCGCTGAATGAAGAGATGGTCTGAAGGTTTTGTAAATGTGCTTTGATAATACATAAAGAGGTATGGAGGCAGCAGAATGAAAAACAGGAGAATAGCGATTGCGTTGGGACATGATGCGCTGGGGACGACTCTGCCGGAACAGCAGCAGGCGGCAAAAAGGGCCGCTGCGGCGATTGCGGATCTGGTGCAGGATGATTGTGAGATCGTAATTACACACAGCAACGGGCCGCAGGTCGGCATGATTCACACGGCCATGTCGGAATTTCACAGGCTGTATAAGAATTATACCGCTACGCCGATGTCTGTCTGCTCTGCCATGAGTCAGGGCTACATTGGTTACGATCTGCAGCAGGCAATCCGCAGCGAGCTGGTAGGCCGCGGTATTTTCCGTACGGTTTCCACGATATTGACACAGGTGACGGTGGATCCGTATGATGACGCTTTTTATCATCCGACGAAGATCATCGGTCGTGTCATGGATACGGCAGAAGCGGAAGAGGAGGAGAAAAAGGGTAATCATGTGACGCGTGTTGAGGGAGGTTTCCGCAGAATAGTTGCTGCGCCGACGCCGCTCGAGATCGTGGAGCTTGATGCGGTCAATGCGCTGATGGATGCGAACCAGATTGTGATTGCGGCAGGCGGAGGAGGTATTCCTGTTCTGCAGCAGGGAAATAAGCTGAAGGGAGCCAGTGCCGTGATCGAGAAGGATCTGATTGCCGGATTGCTGGCGGACGGAGTGAACGCGGACCAGCTCATTATTCTGACGGATGTAGATTGCGTTTATAAGGATTTTGGAAAGGAAAAGCAGGAGCCGATTTATATGATGTCCTGTGAACAGGCGGCATGCTATATGGCGGACGGTGAATTCGGTATGGGGAATATGCAGCCGAAGGTTCAGACCGCGATCAATTTCATTGGAGATTCGGAAACCCGTACTGTGCTGATTACACGGCTGGACAGTATCCGGGAAGCAATGCTCGGACAGACAGGAACCGTTATTCGAAAATAGAAACAGATGTATGGGCGATTGTGTACTTCACAATCGCCTTCATTGCGTAAATGGATACATGAAAGAACAGGAGGAGTTTGGCGATGAAAACACTCAGAAAGACGAAAATAATCTGCACATTGGGCCCGTCTACGGACGAGGAGTCGATTTTGCGGGAATTGATGCTGTCCGGCATGAATGTCGCACGGTTTAATTTTTCTCATGGTACACATGAGGAACAGAAAGCAAGACTGGATAAACTGAAAAGAATCCGTGAAGAACTGGATCTGCCGGTAGCTGCACTTCTGGATACAAAGGGACCGGAGATACGTATCCGGAAACTGGAGGGCGGACGTGCGCTGCTGCAGGAAGGGCAGATGTTCACGCTGTCCTGCGGCGATTTTGTCGGCAATGATAAGCGGGCGGCCATTACTTACGATGATCTTTATAAGGATGTTGCAGTCGGCAGTCAGATTCTGATTGACGACGGATTGATCGAAATGAAGGTGATGCAGATTGACGGAACGGATATTGTGTGTCAGGTGGAGAACGGAGGTGTGATCTCCGACAGAAAGGGTGTCAATGTACCGAACGTTGAGTTGGGACTTCCCTATGTCAGTGAGACGGATTATGCAGACATTGTGTTCGGTGCCGAACAGGGATTTGATTTTATTGCGGCTTCCTTTACACGGACGGCTGAGGATGTCCTGCAGATACGCTCTATCCTTGAAGAGCACGGACGTTCCAATATGCGGATCATTGCTAAGATTGAGAACAAGCAGGGTGTGGATAATATTGATGAGATTCTTCGCGTCAGTGACGGCATTATGGTAGCCCGGGGCGATCTGGGAGTGGAGATCCCGATGGAGGATGTGCCTGTGATTCAGAAAATACTGATTTCCAAGGCGTATAACGCGGGGAAACAGGCTGTTACTGCGACACAGCTGCTGGATTCCATGATGACGCGGCCCAGACCGACCAGGGCGGAGACTGCGGATGTGGCAAATGCGATCTATGACGGCACCAGCGCCATCATGCTGTCCGGTGAAACAGCGGCGGGAAAATATCCGGTTGAAGCTTTAAAGACAATGGTAAAGATCGCTGTACGTACGGAGAAAGATATCGATTACGCCGCCCGCATGCGGCATCGAGATGTCATGGTGAATCCGGATATTACGAACGCGATTGCCCATGCCACCTGTACGACGGCAACGGATCTGAATGCTTCTGCCATCGTTACGGTGACGAATTCCGGCTCGACCGCTTATATGGTATCAAAGTATCGTCCGACCAGTCCGATTATCGGCTGTTCGGTTTTCAAAGAAACCTGCAGGCTGCTGAGTCTGGCCTGGGGCGTAACGCCGGTTCTGGTAGAAAAACAGGATAATTCGGATGCACTGTTTGATCACGCGGTAGAACGCGCGGAGGCGGCCGGTTTGATCCGACAGGGAGAGATCGTGGTGATTACGGCAGGTGTGCCGCTGGGAGTGTCCGGTACGACGAATATGATCAAAGTGCATGTGGCAGGACACATTCTTCTGACAGGAAAGGGTCTGAATGGGAAGGCGGCTTCCGGTAATCTCTGTGTAGCGCTTTCCGCGGAAGACCTGAAGAAAAAATATAAAGAGGGCGATATCATCGTGATGAGCGATACGTCCAATGAGGTGATGGCACAGATCCGGACGGCATCCGGTCTGATTCTGGAAGCTCAGGGGGAGAATTCCCACGGTACGATTGCGGGATTAAGTCTGAACCTGCCGGTGATCACGGGAGCCGCGAACGCGACGCAGATTCTGAAGACGGGGGCATTTGTGACGATGGACAGCTGCAAAGGAACGGTAAGCTGCAACTGATAAGATTTCTATCCGGCAGCTGACAGGAATCAGCAGTGAATATAGAGATAATTTCATATGACAGACATAACAGAAGTGCCGGCGAAACCGCCGGCACTTCCTGTGTTGAGGATATTTGAAGGTTACAAGTATATATATCATTTGGTGTAGCTGTGTTTTTTGTCGGCCGCCTGGAATGACAGCCGCAAACTTTGTTCGTTAATCTGTCTGGTTAAACAGCGGTTCCAGCACATCTGCGTAGGTCTCAAAGATATCTAACAGGAAGGTATTCCAATGGCGGGCATCCTGATCGGAACTGCCGAACACATAATCCTCCTGGCCGTAGTCAATGACGTCGAAGCCGGGCATAGCCTTGCTCGCCCCGGCAGTGCGGTAGGAGACTGCGTCTGCCAGAGTAAAGGATACGGAAGAAATATCATCGTAATTGACCCAGCTGCTGATATCCGTGCCGCTTGCTGATTCGGATGTCCCGTTTTCCGTCTGCACAGTGGCTTCCGCCTTTTCAACGGAAACAGCGCCGTCCGCATACTCTCCGTACATCTCATCCACATAGAGAGCCAGAGATTCTCCGAGTATCTCGGAAGGTACATGGCCGCCGTCCCACTGCCATTCGATTTCCGCGTCCACGCCGGCGTTCAGCCAGGCAATCTGCAGGTTCAGGGAAGTGAACATGGACATGTCGCCCTCAGAGGCGCCCATGACAATCCGCGTCCAGACCGGATCCTCTGTGTCATCGGAACCGATGTAGTTCAGCGGGTTATAAAGGGATACGATGTTGTTGCCGTATTCGTCGCCTGCCAGGATTTCGTTGATATCCTCCTCATATGCGGCGACCATATCTTCGTAAGAATCATAGTTGGCGGAGTCCGTTTTGCCGGAGGCGGATTGTGTCGTGCCTGCGTCCGGGGTTCCGACTTCTTCTGTTTCTGTAGTCTCTGTATCCGCGTTGTCTGCATCGGCATCAGTGGAATCGCTGTCATCTGTGCTGTCGCCGCGTCCGGGACCGCCGCGGCCTGTGTTATTCGCGTCAACCATCATATCTTCATCTATTTCCATGTCGTCCGGGATATCGCCGGTTCTGGCCATTTCTGACATATCGGGAAGTTCGGAGGTATCAGTATCAGAGAGATCCGTTTCGCCGTCAGCTGCGTCCGGCATTTCGCCTGTTCCATCCATATCGGACAGATCAACATCGCCATCGGGCAGGTCGGAACCATCCATGTCGCCGTCAGGCAAATCGGTGGTATTCATATCGCCGCCCGGCATGTCGCCCATGCCGCCGCCCATGCCGTCGCCCATGCCGCCGCCCATGCCGTCGCCCATGCCGCCGCCCATGCCGCCGCCCATGGCGTCGCTGCCGGAACTGCTCTTTGTGTAACGCCCCTCGATGAACGCGGAAGCTTTATCTTCTGTTGTCATGGCGGCCACTTCGTCATCACTCAGGGCGTTGCCGTCCGCGTCAAACCATGTCCAGCCGTCCGCATAGTCCAGGTTGTCAAGATACCACTGCAGATTCTGTGTAAACTCCGCAAGATAGAAGTTCAGATAAGTGCCGTAGTAGCCGTTTGTTTCCGGATAAGCGTCGAGGTCATATTCGATCGTCAGTTCAACAGCGTCGTCGGTGTCGCCGTCCTCATTAATATCAAAGCCGACTGCGCTTTCATCCACGGTAAGATCCTGCCTGTTGATATAATCCATATAGGATTCTGACAGGTACTCCGCCAGCTGTGCCTGGAAATCGGTGCTGAAAGAATAATCTGTATCCAGATAATACTCGAAGGCGAGCGCCATATCTGCCTCATAAAGAGAAGTGATCGCGCTGTAGGCAACGCAGCCCCATGCGCCGTCAGAAATCTCATAATCTGTTCCGTCAATCGTGACTGTGGTCGTATAACCGCCGTCCTCTGTATAATATACGCCGACTGCGCCGGCCTCGATCTCATAGTCGTAGAAATCAGAGTTGTTTGAAGTGGCTGCGAACATCGTCGCGTGCGCGCCGCCGCCGGAACCGCCGGTGGATACGAAATAATCCACGCTGCCCGGAAGGTTGCCGAGAAGTATATTATATTTTACATAGCGCGCGGCGTTTTTCTGGTCTACGAGACAGCAGGGCGCGTCGCCGGTATAGATGGTATTTCCTTCGTCATCGGTAATGCTGCTCTGTTTCCCACGGTTGCCGCAGGACACGTTAATGTAGCCTTCCGCCGCATAGGTGGTGGAGGCGTTGGAATTGCTCTGTTCACTGTAGCCGGCAGCGCCCGTGTTCAGAATGACCGGTGCGGTGGCGGCTGTGTAGACCTGACCGTTGGTGCTGGTGATCTCCGCGTCATAATCAATTACCAGAGAACCGTTGACTGCGTCGGAAGCGTTCTCTGACGTGACATCCGCCGTTCCGTCTCCATCTGTATCAATACCGGTTACATATGCGCCGGGGACGCATACGGAAACCCCCTGCTCATCCTCAATCTCAGGATAAGCGACCGCTGATACGGAAGACAGTACCCAGGCATCCGCGGACGATGTGTAAGTCCATTTCTGACTTTCGTTGTTGGCGAGATTCAGTGTTTCTTCAATGTAAGCCTGTGTTTCGGAATCTGCGGCTTCACTGGCCGAACTGTTTTCACCTGAATCGCTTTGGCAGGCGCATAACCCCAATGGGAGAGCCAGACAGAGGAACAGGGCTAAACTTCTCTTTTTCATAAATAGCCTCCTGTGATTATCATGCACTCTCAAATTTTTCTGGCAAATTCCAATGAAAAAACGGGAGTACTCGATATTTATGGTATATATAATATATGGAAAAGATTGAAATAATGTTGAAAAGAATCAACAAATTCCGGAAATCATTTCAGAACGGGGATGGCAACGGTAAAATCCACCTTTCCGTCATGACATTGGACCTGTATATTTCCGTGATGGGCAGTCACGATGGCTCTGGCGATGGCGAGTCCCAGGCCGTAGCGCTTATCTTCGCTGTTTCTTGCGGAATCCGCACGGTAGAAGCGCTCGAAAATTTTATCTCTGGATTCCGGAGGAATTTCATCTCCGTCGTTTGCCACAGACAGAAAAAAGGTATTGCGTTCCGCGTATAAGGAAAACGCAATCTCTCCGTTTTCTGTGCAGTGATGGAGGGCGTTGTCAAGAAGAATCGAAATCAGTTGCCGGAGTTGGGCGGCATTGCCCTGTACATGGATGCTTTCCGTTATGCGGCAGACGAAGCGCAGGCCTTTTTCAAAAGCAATGCTTTCAAATGGCAGCGTTTCTCCGGCGGCCAGACGGCTGAAATCCAGACGTTCCATCGGCGGAACCGTGTTTTCAGTATGGGCAAGCTCCAGCATCTGTGTCACCAATGCGCCCATGTGGTCGTTTTCGTACTGGATATTGGCAAGCCATGTATTTTCTCCCAGTTCACGTGAGAGAAGTTCCGCGCTGGTGTTGATGACGGCAATCGGCGTTTTCAACTCGTGCCCGGCGTCAGAGATAAACTGTTTTTGGTTCTGGTAGCTTTCTTCCAGCGGGTTGACAATTTTTCTTGCCAGAAAGATGGAGAGGAAAAAAATCAGAATGATAGCAGCGCCGCCGTAGATCAGGGTATAGCGGAACAGGGTTGACATACTTTCGCTTATGATTGTATTGTCTACAAATGCTACGAGTGTGTAACCGTTTTTTTCCATGGTATAATAAATCAGGTTGCCGTGGATGCCTTTGTCTTTACTGCTCTGTATGATTTCGGCGGCGATATTCTCCAGTTCTTCGTTTTCGTAGGAAATGTTGGTGTTCTCTGTCCGCAGTATCTCCCCATCGTCGGAGATGGCGACGGAGTAAAAGGTGGAGAGCTGGAAAGTGGGTGTGGATTCGGGCGGAGGGTCATTTTCTTCCGGAGGACTGTCCGGAATGTCGGAATCCGGCAGATTGTCCGGCTGGGAGGGATCGCCTGTCGGGGTTTCGTATCCCGGAGCTTCGGTTCCGGACGGCGCATCTGCATCAGATAAATCGCCGAAGTCTTCCGTTTCTTCTGTCAGAGAGTACAACTCCGCATAGCGCTTCAGCATCTCATAATTCTCGTCAGCTACATCGTGAAAGCTGGAAGCATATATAATGATAAGAATACCGAGGAAGAGAAAGATGAGAATTGCCATGATCGATACGAGGATTTTTCGTCTGGATTGTTTAAACATGGATATACCTCAGCTCATATCCGATACCGCGCACAGCCTTGATCTCGGTACGGGATCCGACAAAGGCCAGTTTTTTGCGGGTAAAGGACATATAGACTTCTACATTATTGTATTCCGCGTCGCTCTCGAACCCCCAGATTTTAACGGCAAGCTGTTCGCGTCTTAAAATCTGCCCCTGATTGGAAATGAGATATTCCAGAATGCGGGATTCCTTTTCGCTCAGCCGTACGCTCTGTCCGTTTGCGGTGCAGGTCAGCGCGGAGGCAGCCATATCCAGTGAAATATCGCCGAAGGACAGGGAACCGTCAGCAGAATGGATGCCTCTGCGTCCGAGGGCGCGGAGCCTTGCCAAAAGTTCCTTTGTCTTGAACGGTTTGGTGAGATAGTCGTCAGCTCCGCTGTCAAGTCCTGTCACTTTATCGTCAATATCGCTTTTGGCAGTCAGCATCAGGATCGGTGTGCGAACGCCGCGTTTCCGGGCTTGTTTAGCTATGTCAAAACCGTTCATTCCCGGTAGCATCACGTCGAGGATGATGATGTCATATACGCCGCTTTCGATGAATTGCAGCCCGGAAACCCCGTCGGAACAGTGATCGACCTCATAGTTTTCGAGGCGCAGGATCCCGATCAGAGCCTGAGCCATTCTTTTTTCGTCTTCAATCAGCAGGAGTTTCATACGCGCCGGATCTCCTTGACATGATAACCGGCTTTTGCGACGATGGATTTGATTTCGCCGTCCTCTGCGGGTGATTTTGTGCGGATTTCGGCGGAATTTTTCCGAAGGTTCACTTTGGCAAAATAACCTTCCGTCTGATTGAAGCGGTTTTCAATCCGTGCCGCGCAGTTTTTACAGGTCATACCTTCGATCAGAATGGTACAGGTATAAGGATATTCTGCGGAATCAATGTCCTTTTGAATCACTTTCTCCGGTGCATCGCCCCCGGCGCCGCAGCAGCCCTGTGTGATTTTTTTGCGGTAGCTGACAATGACCGCAAGAAGAATCACGATGATAATGATAACGATAATAATGGTAGCAGCCATACGTTCCTCCTTGGGATAGTTAAAACTAATTAATATTGCTTGTATCATACAACGTTTCCTGCCGTGAGTCAATCCGAAGAAATATACGAGATTTTCATCTTATTGTATAACAACTGTCTCGCAGAATCAGCCGGCAGGGAAATTCAATCCGCACGGTCTCCTCGTGCGCTTTTGCAATCCGGTCCAGCAGCAGGTTGACAGCCATGTGCGCCATCTCACTGCGCGGGATGTGGATGGTGGTCAGCATGGGTTTTGTGTTCTGAGATTCCTCAACGTTATCAATAGAAATGACGGAAATTGACTCGCGCACTTTCTTCTTTTCCTGTTGGAGGAGTTCCAGTATATGAATGGCCGTACTGTCGTTGGCGCACAGGATGGCGGTAAAATCTGACCTGCCGGAGACTTTCTGATCCAAAAGTTCATACAGGGCTGTTTCCGCCTCCTCCTTTGTCTGGTCGGTCTGTTTGATCAGACTGTAATCCATGGGCATATGGTTCTGTATCATCATATTGCAGTAGCCGATATAGCGGCTTTCATAGGAGCAGTCGCCGATGTAGGCGATTTTTTTGTGACCGCAGGAAATCAGATGGCGCATGGCCAGCTCGGAGGCTTTTTGTCCGTCACAGATCACTTCGTCTACGTTAAAATTCATGGGATTTCGCCAGATAGCGACCACATTTTTGTTTTGCCCGGTGATGTGGGTGAGCAGTTTTTGGGAGCAGCGCCCCAGAATAATGACTCCGTCGGATGCGGAAAGGTTCTGGGAGAATGTTTCGTCCGCGTAGATGACATGGTCGATCAGGGTATGCTGTTTCATCAGTTCTACTTCCAGATTGCGGAAGAGCTCAGAGAAAAACAGATCCTTCTCCAGCGAAGTGATACGCGCGAGGAGGATGGAGATATGAAGGCCGGACGCGGTTTCCTTCCCGGATTTCCGGAGCTGCCGGGCTGCCTCGTTGGGCAGATAACCGATCTCGCGGGCGGCTTCCCAGATTCGGTCCTGCAGATCACGGGAGGCGCAGGTCGAGGATGTGTTGTTGAGTACGCGGGAAACCGTGGAAACGGATGTCCCGACCATGGATGCGATTTTTTTGAGCGACATAGGAAATCTCCTTTTCTCCGGCATATATGATTCACGGAAGCCGGTTTTGTGTAAAAAATGCAAAAGTATAAAAATCGGCTTTATAAAAGAAAACGTTTGCACAATAAAAAGTTGACAAAATCATAAGAATATATTAATTTATTTCCAATATATGCAAAATGATATTAGCACAAAAGAAATGTAAATGCAATAAAATATGCAAACGTTTGTGCTTTCGCGCCAGAGAACGTTGATTTTGGATTAATCTCAGAGAGTAAACATGGGGTAAATTATGAGACGTGGGTGACAGGAACATGAGCATAGGTGCTGAGAAAGGACGGTACATGAAAATGAAACAAAAGCGGAACAGCATGTGGAAACGGGGAATCGCTCTGGGGATGACGGCAGCGATGATGGTCGGAGGAGTTTCGGCCTGCGGCTCCGGTACATCGGAAAGCGGCAGTTCAGACGCGGAGACAGGCAGCAGTTCGGATGCGATCACGATCACTAATGTCTCGTATGACCCGACACGGGAGTTTTATGAAGCTTATAATGAGATTTTTGCGGCGTATTATGAGGAAGAGACCGGTCAGTCGGTCGAGATCGTGCAGTCGCATGGCGGTTCCGGCTCACAGGCGCGTTCTGTGATTGAAGGAAGCGACGCCGATGTCGTGACACTGGCACTGGCGCATGATATTACATTGATTGAGGAAGAGGGACTGATTGAAGAGGGCTGGATCGATGAGTTTGACCAGAACAGTTCGCCGTACACATCCACGATTGTATTCCTTGTCCGGTCGGGTAATGAGAAGAATATTCAGGACTGGGATGATCTGATTCAGGATGGTGTAGAGGTCATTACGCCGGATCCGAAATCTTCGGGCGGCGCGTGCTGGAATTTTCTTGCAGCCTGGTATTATGCGGATGAACAGTTTGACGGCGACGAGGATCAGGTAAAAGATTTTGTCTCCGCACTCTATGATAATGTTCTTGTGATGGATTCCGGCGCCCGCGGGGCGACAACGACATTTGTGGAGAATGGTCAGGGCGATGTGCTGATTGCATGGGAGAACGAGGCTTTGCTGGCGATGGAGGAGTATCCGGATGAGTTTGAACTGGTGACACCGAGTGTCAGCATTCTGGCGGAACCGTCTGTGGCGGTTGTGGATGAGAATGTGGACGACAACGGTACGAGAGAAGCGGCTGAGGCTTATCTTGAATATCTCTACTCTGATGAAGCACAGAAACTGGCCGGCGAGAATTACTACCGCCCGAGTAATGAGGAGATTCTGGAGACATTCTCCGATACCTTTGATCTCATGGTAAATCTCTGCACGATCGACGATTTCGGCGGATGGGATCAGGCTTATGAAGATTTTTTTCAGGATGGAGCAATTTTTGATGAGATATATAATGACTAAATGTGAAGGTGATGTCAATGGCGTGAACCGGCAACGCGGAGCCATAGACTGTTATATAGGAGAGATATTATCATGAGAAAACGAAAACCGGTTATTCCCGGTCGGGGGCTGACGGCCGGTATTACCATCACCATGCTTTCTCTGCTGATTCTGATACCGCTGGCATCTATACTCGCCTATTCCTTTAGGCTGAGCTGGTCAGAATTCTGGGCACTGATTCTGCGCCCGAACGTGTTGCAGGCATTTCGTACCAGCATCCTGTGTTCCCTGATCGCGGCGGTCGTCAACTGTGTGTTCGGCCTGATCCTGGCATGGATCCTGGTGCGGTATGAGTTCCCTGGGAAACGTATCATGGATGGGATGATCGAGCTGCCCTTTGCCCTGCCGACGGCGGTCGCGGGCATCACACTCTCGAAAATGTACTCGAGTCAGGGCGTGCTCGGAAGCTTTTTTGAAAATTTCGGGATTCGGATTTCCTATACGAAAATCGGTCTGACGATCGCGCTGATTTTTATCGGTATTCCATTTGTGGTACGCGCTCTGCAGCCGGTGCTGGAGAAGCTGCCGGATTCCTATGAGGAGGCGGCCTTCATGCTCGGCGCGAGCCGGAGTTATACCTTTCGGCGGGTAATTCTGCCGGAACTGACGCCGGCGCTTCTCACCGGCTTTGCGCTGGCGCTCGCCAGAGGAATCGGAGAGTACGGCAGCGTGATTTATATATCCGGAAACAGTGAGAAGCAGGGGACGCAGGTGGTTTCTTACGTCATTATGCAGAAGCTTAATTCCGGAAATGTGGATTATGAGGGAGCTGCGGCGATTGCACTGATTCTGTTAATTATTTCGTTTCTGCTGCTGTTTTTCATTAATATGATTCAGCTGGCAGCGGGAAGACGGGCGGAGGGATAGACATGAATAGTCAGAAGAAAAAAGATAAGCCCGGGATTGTTCCGGTCGTTTTAATAATCATCGGCGCCGCGTTTTTTGTTATCATGTTGATCCTGCCGCTGGCTGCGGTCATCTACCGCTCCCTGCGGTCCGGACTCGCGCTCTACGTGAGCGCTATCACTGCTTCCAATACTTTGTCTGCGCTGAAGGTGACGCTGATTGCCGCAGGCATTGCGCTGGCGGTCAACACCTTTTTCGGATTGTGTGCGTCATGGCTGATTACGAAATTCGATTTTCGCGGCAGACAGGTGCTGTCAACCCTGATTGATATTCCGTTTTCCATTTCGCCGGTGATCGCGGGTCTCGCATTTATTATGACTTTTGGGCGTATGGGCTGGGCGACTCCGCTGATTGAGCGCATCAATGATCTGCTCGGCACGGATATCTCTCTGGTGTTTTCCGTTCCGGGTGTTGTGCTGGCGACCATCTTTGTCACCTTTCCGTTTGTATCCAGGGAACTGATTCCGGTCATGCAGGCGCAGGGTAACGCAGAGGAAGAGGCGGCTGCCATGATGGGGGCGAAGGGATTTACGATTTTCCGGAAAGTGACTTTTCCGCATATCAGGTGGGCGTTGCTCTACGGTATCATCCTGTGTACGGCTCGGGCGCTGGGAGAATTTGGCGCGGTGTACGCGGTATCGAAGGCCAGAGGAAAGACATTTACGCTCCCGCTGGAGGTGGATGCCCTGTATATGGCCGGAAGCGCTGATTCCATTACGCAGGCCTTTGCTGTATCGTCTATTCTGGTAATCATGGCAATTGTGATACTGATATTAAAGCAGATTGTAGAATACCGGGGAAAATCCGGGAATCATTGAGGTGATCCTATGTATGTAGAAATGAAGCATATCAATAAAAATTTCGGCAGCTACGAGGCGGCGAAGGACATCAGTTTCGGCGTGGAACAGGGGAAGCTTGTCGCGTTTCTCGGTCCCAGCGGCAGCGGGAAGACGACGATTCTGCGCATGATCGCCGGCCTGGAGCATCAGGATTCCGGAGATGTCATGATAGAAGGAAAAGTTGTCAACGATGTTCCCGCGGGAGAACGCGGCGTTGGTTTTGTTTTTCAGAATTACGCTTTGTTCCGTTACATGACGGTTTTTGAAAATATTGCTTTCGGCCTGCGGGTGCAGAAGGAGAGAAAAGAAAAGATAAATGAGAGGGTGACGGAACTGATTCGCCTGGTAGGACTTGAGGGCATGGAAAAACGCTACCCCAATCAGCTTTCCGGCGGACAGAGGCAGCGGGTCGCTTTCGCAAGAGCTCTCGCACCCAATCCGCAGCTTCTGCTTCTCGATGAACCGTTTGCCGCCATTGACGCGAAGGTGCGCAAGGAGCTTCGCAGCTGGCTGAAGCAAATGATTGCGCAGGTCGGCATCACCAGTATTTTTGTCACGCACGATCAGGATGAGGCTGTGGAAGTGGCGGACGAGATTCTGATCATCAACGAAGGAAGACTGGAACAGAAGGGCACACTGGTCGATATCTATAAGAAACCGAAAACTTCTTTTGTGGCTCAGTTTATCGGAACTTCAGCTGTCTATGATGATTTCTCGGGATTCAAGGGATTCGAGGATTTGCCGAAGGGCGGAAAGATCGTTGTCCGGCCGGAGTTTGTCGAGGCATTTAAGAGTGATAATGAAAAATTCCGGAGCCTGATCGCTGACGCGGAGGAGGGAAGGATTACGGATATTGCATTTCGCGGAAACTGTCTGGAACTCACGTTGGAAGTCAATGGTGTAAAGCTGATGACGGAGCGTTCTCTGGAGCGCCGTCCGGTCGAGGTGGGAGAGAAGATGTGTGTGCTGGTGTATCGTGTCTATGTGGTAGATGACGGAGAGACGGAGACACGTATTTTTCTCAATCAGAGACTGAAGGATGTAGACGTAGAGGCACTGTAATTATTTTTTACTTGTAATATAGGATTAGGGTGTCAAAAGGCTATAAGCCTTTGATATAATTGTACCTTGAAAATTTAACACGATATATAAAATTGCTGTGATATCTGGTATAATATAATTATCAGATATCGGGGTGATAACTATGGCTTTTGTAGCAAACAATACACAGCAATTAACACTGACAGACAGTACCTTCAACCTTACAGACAGAGAAAAAAGAGTTTTGGAAAAATCCTGGGCAAAAACATTTGCTGAAACGGTTTTTCCTGCAATTGATGAATCAATCTTTTCTGTCCTGTATAGTGATAAGGCATCACGTCCAAACACGCCTGTAAATGTCATCGTTGGTGCCTTGATCCTCAAAGAGGCCCTGGGTGATACGGATGATGAACTGGTGGAAACTCTTATGTTTGATGTCCGTTACCAGTATGCCCTTCATACAACAAGCTTCGAGGAACAGCCGCTTAGTGACCGTACACTGAGCAGGTTCCGGGCACGAGTTTTAGCATATGAGACCGAGCATGATGTCGACCTGATACATGAGTGTGTTGTAAAGATAGCAAAAGAAATTGCAGGCTTTATGAATATTTCACCAAACAGGCAGCGCATGGACAGTCTGATGATTGCAGCCAATATCAAAAATCTGTCACTGCTTGAGCTTTTTTATACCTGTGTCTCTAACCTTGCAAAGATTATGAATAAACAGGAAGGGCTCCTTCCGGATAAACAGCATCATTATATTGAAAAGGATGACTTTAACCGTTGTATATACCACAACCACGATCTGGATGCTGTGGAGAGGACGCTTACTGTCATGCATGATGCAGAGGAACTGATAGCCATATGTGACCGTACAGGTGACTTTGATGACACGAGTGAATATCAGCTGCTCATCCGTCTTCTAAAGGAACAGACAATTCTGGATGACGATGGAACAAGACGTCTGCGTGAAAAAGAAGAAAAAGAAAATCCATCAGAAGTATTGCTCAATCCTTCCGACCCTGAAGCGACTTTTCGTTATAAAGCAGGCAGCAAACACCTGGGCTATGTTGGAAATGTTATCGAGTCAGCGGGTGAAAACGGAAGTCTTGTGACAGATTATGCATATGAGCAAAATACTTATGCAGATAATCAGTTCATGAAAGATTATCTTGAACAGCAGGCAACTTTTGAGGATGGCGCATTTATAGTTGCGGACGGTGCATACAGCGGAGAAGAAAATTCTCGGCTTTCTGCATCGCACAATCTAAAACTTGTAACAACAAATTTTACCGGAATAAAACCTGATGATATATATGCCGACTTTAAGTTCACGGAAGATGGAAAAACTCTTCTTTCTTGTGCAAACGATTGTGTTCCTTCCAGCTGCAGATATGAATCCAGTAATGATTGCTCTATCGCATATTTTAAAATGGAAGAATGTAACTCCTGCCCATATAAAGACCGTTGTCACCCGCACTTTTTAAAAACAAAAGTACGTAAGAGTGTGTCATGGAAAGCAGTAGGCAGAGCCAACCAGCTGAAATACATGAAAACCGAAGAGTTTAAGCATTATGCACATTTTCGTAATGGGGTAGAGGCTATACCTTCTCTTTTACGTAGAAAATATCATGTTGATAAAATCCCAGCACATGGGAAAAATCGAACGAGATTTCATTTCGGTTTTAAAATTGCCGCTCTTAATTTCCAAAAACTATTGGATTATACTAATAGTTAAATTTGCTGTACCCAATAGTAATCTATTGTATAGCCGAAAGTTCTCATTTTCTACAATAACATTGTTCCAACAGCCCCTTCTTTTATCGAATCGTGTTAAATTTTCAAGGTACAATAAAATCAATAAGTTTAGACGTGCCTTTTGACACCCTAATCCTATGAAATAAAAACTCGTTTTACGATGACCCCTTCCTCTTCACCACGACCCACACCGTCTTAAACAGTATCTTAATATCCAGCCACAAACTCCACTCGCTGATATACTTCCGGTCCAGCCTCACCACTTCCTCAAAATCCGTGATATCGCTCCTCCCGCTGACCTGCCAGAGCCCCGTGATGCCCGGCTTTATGGACAGCCTTGCCCGATGATGCAGCTCATACTCCGACACTTCCCCCACCAGCGGCGGCCGTGTCCCGACCAGGCTCATATCGCCTTTCAGCACATTGAAAAACTGCGGGAACTCATCCAGACTGCTGTCGCGCAGGAACTGTCCGAACCCGGTTTTTCGGGTCCCGTCCGGCAGGATCCGGTTGCCGATCACCCTCGGGTCGAAATCCATCTTGAACATTTTCCCGTCTGACATCTTGTTCTGTTTCAGCAGTTCCGCCTTCCGCTCTTCCGCATCCATATACATGCTGCGGAATTTAACGATCCGGAATTTTTTACCGTTTTCCCCCACACGCTCCTGTGTGAAGAATACCGGACCGGGTGATTCTTTGCGGATGACCGGCGCCACAAACAGAAAAAGGATCCCCGTGCTCAGGCTACCGACCAGCCCGGCCAGGATATCCATGCCTCTTTTTAAAGTAAGCTGCCTGCTGGATGCATAGTTGATACTGGTGCTGAGGACGGTAAAACCGCCGATGTCCTCGACAAACTGTTTCACCCCGGTTCCGTTCGATAGCTTTGCCAGATTCATATGAATTGTCACGCCGGTCTCCCGCAATTCATCTATCAGCTTCTGCGGGAATTCCGCATTCTCAGGCGGGACGACCATCACCTCGTCAATCCACTCGCGGCAGACATACATGGCGGCATTTTCAATGTCTGCAACAACCGGGATATCCCCGATCATATCGTTCTTTCGCGCATGGTGTTCTGTTTTTATGCCATCTGCATCCTCCCGGCCCATACCACCGCAATATGCTTCCGCCAGTACAACTCCGGCGATTGTATAACCGGCATAATTATTTTCCTTTAAATTCTCGATCACGGACTCTGCAATCTCCGGCGCCGTGACAACCAGCAGGGTCCGGCCGCCGCCAGCCGCACGTTTTCTTTGCAGATGCTGTTTCCAGAGTATACGTACGATGTAGCTGATCACCGCGTAGAGAAGAAACGTCCAGAACATCGCCAGACGCGAATAATCGCTTCCCCGCCGCAGGATAAAAAGGTACAAAACCGACAGGCAGCACAAAACAGCGACATGCCGTACGGTAAAAACAAATTCCTCCCGAAGCCCGCGTTTGATTACCCTGTGAAAAGTGTTCAGAAAAAACATGACAATGAAATCCGCAAAGATCATCCAGATTCCCATGTTCCGATACAGCCATCTTCCATATGGATGAAACCCGTGGCCGCTCAGCGCATAGGCCAGCACGAAAGCAATCTGCAGACAGATCAGGTCTAACAATATGAAATCATAATGTTTTAACCATCCTTCTGTTTCTTTTCTATACATAACTCATCCTTCTTTTGTCTCTTAATACGGCAGCCCCAATACCTTTCCTGCCTGAGAAGTATAGCTTCGCCATCCTGCCCTTCATTCAGCGCAGGTCATAGCTACACGATGACATCCGGCATCACAGCCGCGACGAAGCGACGATCTGTTGATAACCGGGTTTTGTATCCATCACTAAATACAGTTTATGTTGTATTTAGATCGCAGAAAAACAGCCGACTTTTTTTGTGCAAAAGATCAGTCTTTTACACAGCCGTTTTCTTTATATCCCAGATAAAACCGATGGCATTCAGCCTTTGCACCTGCTCATCTGTCAGATTTCCGTCCCGGCGCAGCAGCCGCTGACGATAAATCCAGTTGCCAAGTCCATAGCCTGTATCGGTTACGTATCTCTTTGATACAAGCAGGTTCCCGTTCTTTTCAAAATAGGCTCTGGCCTGTTCATAAGCGTTTTCCCACTGTTCCTCATTTTTCGTCCGCATCGGGACACCTTCTAACAGCCTTACCTGCTCCGGATTCAGTGTTCCGTTTTTCAGTGCCTTTCGTTGGACAGCAAGCCATTTACCCAGCCAGACACCTTCAATAACTACATTTTGCGGAATATTTTTCGTATGGTTTTCTTCCATGTATTTCTTTGCAAGCGCAACCTTATATTCCCAGCGATCGGTCTTTGGACCGACACCGATCGCCTCCATCTTTCCGGCTCGTCGTTCTGATAACCGCCCGGCGCGGTATGCCGCCTTCTGCCGTGAAAGCCAGCTCCCGATCTTCATACCGTCCATGACATATTGCTGCGGCATGGAGAGTGTCCCGTGCCGCTGATAATACTGTCTGACCTTCTCATAGTATTGATCCCACTGCCGTTCGTTGCGGTCCGACCAGATCATACCGATGGCATCCAGGCGTTTGATCTGATCAGCTGTGAGCGAGGTTTCCTTTTTCTCCCCATTCCCCGCAAAACGTAGCCGCTGTATCCATGCGCCTAACCGGATGCCGTCCTCCGTTACATATTTTGCCGGCACATCCAGATTCCTGTGTTCAAGGAAATACTTGTATGCCGCCTGATAGGAACGCTCCCAGTAGTAATCCAGCATGTCCCAGACCATACCGATCTGATCCAGCTGCCGTATCCTTTCAGGAGTCAGATAATTCCGGTGCGCCCCGGCATTTTTCCATTTGCGCAGGCACTTCAGCCATTCGCCAAGACTGACACCATTTTCTGTTACGTAATTACAGGGCACATCCAGCACGCCGTTTTCCGCGTAATAATTCTCCGCCGCATGATAATTCCGGTTCCATGCAAGCTCCGTGCGGCTTTCCCAGACCATTCCAATGCTGTCGAGCCTGTGTATCTGTTCTTCTGAAAGACTCCCGTGCATCGTGCCTGCCCGGACAGCCCGCTGGGCGCTCACCCAGGAGCCGAGAGAATAGCCGTCCTCCGTTATATACCGGTGCGGGATATCCAGATGGTTATTCGCGTCATAATAAGCCTTTGCTTTCCCATACATAATTTCCCAGGAAGCCCCCAGCACATCGTTCAGACGGTCAAACAGCTCGAGGCAGTCATGCACCTCATCGATGACCTTAAAATGCTCGTTCACTACATATCCACTCTCACCCAGATCCCGGTAATACGCCGTGGCGATCTCCATCTCTTCCTCTACGGCACCGATCGAGTATAGATTCTCAATATTCAATACGATATCGAAGATAACGGCGTCCTTTCGTTTGGACGCCGATAAGGCCCGGCCGATCTGCTGTTTATAAACAGTCGGGGAAACCGTCGGCCGAAGCAGGATTACCCCGCTGATATCAGGAACATGGATGCCCTGGTTCAAAGCATCGATACAATACAGAAGCTTCAAATGACTCTGATCGTCGTCCGCTTTGAAAGCTTCAAACTCACTGTCTGCCGCAGGGTCCGCAGAATACAGCGAATAGATATGCGGATGCCGGTCTACCTTCGCGAACCATTCCGTATGTTCCATCATCTCGTCCATATGCTCTTTATTTGCGCAGAATACAATGTATTTGCCGGTCCGGTCGGTCATATGTTTATCAAAGATAACGTCCAGACCGTCGGCGTTCTCCAGAGCGCGCCGCAGCGCCTCCAGATATTTTTCGCCTTCGTCCCGGACTGCTTTGCTTCTGTCTTTCCGGATCCTTTTTTCATATTTCTTCAGATCTTCTTCATACTTAAAAACAGAGAGCACATATTTGGGCGGGTTCAGGATACCTCTCACAATGGCTTCGCCAAGCGTGATCTCTGATGCGATGTTCCCGTCAAACAGTTCATCGGCCATATCCCTCCGGTTATCAAGGTAGCGGATGTTTGTGGCGGATAAACCGAGAACGGGCGTATCAGGATAATATTCCAGAAGCCGGCTAACGCCCTGCCCCCACATCTGAGCCCCGCAGCAATGGAACTCATCAAGGATGATATACGCAGGACAAAGACCGTCGATTTCCCGTTCATCCATCAACATCAGCTTGGCGTAAGTCAGAAAAGAAATATTGCCCGGTACTTCGCCGCCGGACGCCTCCGCGAGATTTTCCAGCTGCGTATCAAATATGTAACGGGATGGGGAAAGCCAGAGGATCTGTTCCTCCGGGTGATCTGCGGCAAGCTGGAAACCGATAAATGATTTCCCTGTGCCCGTCGGATGGATGATTGCGGCCTTCCCGACATGGTTCATCATCTCCGCGGCGGCGTCATATGCTGTTCTGTTGTGCTCATAAAGTTCAAAATTCAATATCCGCATCCCCCCGGGCTTATGTTAACAATCACTGAAATATAGTGGTGATTCCGGAACAAAAGGTACACTTTTTGTTCCAATTAACTATTGCATTCCAAGGGATGATAGGATATAATCTGTTGTTGTCTGATATTAATTGATTTGAAATCATGCAGATCGTCTGTTTTTGTACATAACGGACAAAAACAGACATGTTTTTTTGTGAAATCACAACAAAAAAGACGTATATTGACAAAAATCAGATGTCAATATACGCCTGCATTTTTACATAAAAGCATACAACATAAATTAGTTTTTATAATCTTTTTTTGAGATTTATAAGAAAATATGCCCGGAACAAAAAGTGTACCTTTTGTTCCAGGCAAATTCTCCGTTTTATTATTTCAACCTTCCCTTTTCACGAATCTTTACACCCGTTCGATCACGCAACTATGTCTTTTTTTATTTTTTCCATTTACATCTTTATCATAATTTATCCCAACAAGAAGCAAATTCCCAAAATAATCTTTTAGCACTCCATCATAACGATTATCATGTATTTGTCTGATTGCGGAATCTGCATCCTTATTATACTTAAGCTCAACAATCATAGGCGGTTTATCCACATTTCTCCTCGGGATGAATGCCAGATCTGCAAATCCCTTCCCCGCAGGAAGTTCGCGAATAATATGATAAAAACGCTTCGCAGTATAATATGCGATTGTGATTGCACAACTCAAAGATGCTTCATTATTATATTGCAACACAGATGAAACCGAACCATGAATCATTTCCAGGGCGTTTGCTACTGCTTCCTCATTCCGGCTGATTGTAGCATCCAGCAAATCCTCTGAATCGGCGATCGCATTCCCAACCGGTCCCCAACTGTCACCATTCACTGCATCCTCGAATACTTCTGCCACCTCCATATTCGGTATGCGAACCGTACGTTTGACCTGATCATAAGTAAGATAACCCAGGTGAATGAGCAGTGTCAGAACATCATCCGCATTTTTAAATGATGTAATATCATTTTGAAATGTGCTGATTCTTATTCTGACAGTCCCGCCACCGAGCATGGTTATAATAGCATCTTTCAACCCATCAAAATTCATTCCTATATAACCCTTCAGGCTTTCAAAAGAACCAGTCTGATTCCAATAGTTTCTGACATTTTTATGATGGAGAGCCTGCATCACCGAATTGGGATTATACACATGATGAATCGATGGAAACGAATATCCGTTATACCATGCATTCATATCTTCAAAACTCATATCATATTCCTCACAAAGCTCTCTGACATCCTTTTCTGTAAATCCCACATATTCTTCCAACATCTCAGGAGCGGTCATCGTGTACTCTCTGAAATCTGATAAAGCAGATTCTGTTCCGTATTTTTTTACCGGAAGAATGCCTGTCATATATGCGGCCGCAATAATTTTTTTGGTTCTGTCTCTGTTTTTGAAAAGTCCCCTTAAAAACAGAATATAGTCTTCCTGTAACTGACTGTCATTTTTAAATTCACGAAAAAGAGCATCCCATTCATCAATCACAAATACGAACTTTGAATTTCCATTAGCCACAACAGAATATAATGCCTTTCCGAGACTTGTTTCTTCCCGATTGACACAGTCCGGAAATGTTTCCCTTATTTCATTCAGAAGAGCACTCTGCATTTCTGACAGAACATTTGCATCATGATCTCTGGCATCTGAAATAAATCCCGTCATATCAAACGAGAGTACATTATATTTGTTTATATGTGTATCAAAACTATCCGCACTGCCTACTTCCAGGTCCTCAAATAAAAATCTGGAATCACATGTTCTATCATAATACGCAGCTATCATATCAGCAGCAAATGTCTTTCCGAATCTTCTTGGCCTGCTGAAGCAAACAAGTGGTTTGGGCTTGCCGATTAAACTGTTCATAAATGTAATCAGTCCGGATTTATCAACATAAATATCTCTTCTGATTTCTTCAAACCCTTCATATCCGGGATTCAGATATACTCCCATCAGCCATATCCTCCAGTTCTCGAACAAGACTCCGTTTACAAGCTATTATTTATATATTATATCTTTTTTCGCATCTTTTCACAACCATCTTTTCAGTCGTTTACGCACCCGCTTTTCAACATATGATTTACCATATATTTTAGTTAAAGTAAAAACAAATTTCATAGCGAATCGTTTCCTTTTGGCTTCGGCTGTGTTATACTATACATAACTTTGCAGCTTAAGATGAATTTTCGTGTAAAAGAAACCACTCTTTGATCATGACTTTTGTTGACAGTTAAGGGGCGGCGGAATGGAGTTTATCATGAAAGAACGCGCGTATCACGAAAAAGTAAATATAGACAACGAATTAAAGCTCAGGGAACTGATTCAGACATTGCCCCGTTTTTGCCGGGAGTTTTTCATCGGTATCACCCCGTCCACATCCTCCCGGACGAGGATTGCCTATGCGTATGATCTGGGTGTATTTTTCCATTTCCTTCAGGAGAGCAACCCGTCGCTTGCCAAAACGGACATCACGGATTTCCCTCTCTCGCTGCTCGATCAGATCAGTCCGCTCGACATCGAGGAATATATGCAGTATCTGAGAGTTTACTCTCATAACGGTGTTGAATATACGAATGACGAGCGCGGACAGATGCGCAAGCTCTCTACGCTGCGCAGCTTATATAATTATTTTTTCCGCAAGGAGATGATCAAGAAGAATCCCGCCGCCCTTGTGCAGATGCCGAAGCGTCATGAGAAGAATATTATCCGGCTGGATATAGATGAGGTAGCCATCCTGCTCGATGAAGCGGAATCCGGTGAGAAGCTGACCGACAGGCAGAAGAAATATCATGAAAAAACGAAAAAGAGAGACATGGCTATCCTGACCCTTCTTCTGGGTACCGGGATTCGTGTCTCTGAGTGTGTGGGGCTGGATCTGGATGATATTGACGCTAAAAATAACGGAATACGAATCCACCGCAAAGGCGGCAAGGAGATGGTTGTCTATTTCGGAGATGAGGTAGCGGAGGCGCTGGATGATTATCTGGATGAACGTCTGCAGATGCATCCGCAGGAAGGCAGCACGGAAGCGCTCTTCCTCTCCATGCAGAACCGGCGGATCAATGTCCGCTCCGTTGAAAATCTGGTCAAGAAGTATTCCCCGGCTCGTGACGACGGTGAAAAATATTACCCCGCATAAGCTTCGGAGTACCTACGGAACCAATCTCTATCAGGAGACCGGTGATATCTATCTGGTGGCCGATGTGCTGGGACATTCGGATGTCAATACGACCCGGAGGCATTACGCGGCGCAGGCGGACGAAAGACGCCGCATGGCTGCGAAGGCCGTTACATTGCGTGAGAAGCATGGTAAAAACATACAAAACAAGGAAAACTAAAGATGGCTGGATTCATTCCGACAGTATTTCATAAGCATTCACAGGTTCACTTCACAAACTTCTGAATTGCCTCGTTTAGTTCTTCCAATTTCTCATAATCCTTATGCTCAACCACCTCGATAATACAGTGGTTGATATGATCTGAGAGGAGCACCTTCCCTGCATTATTGATTGCGGAGCGCACGGCCGCCAGCTGGATCAGTATCTGGGCGCAGTCCTCTCCGTCATCCACCATCCGCTTGACGGACTCCAGATGGCCGATTGCTCTGGCCAGACGATTGGATACCGCTTTGGCATTCGGATGATTGTGTGCGTGATCTGTCATTTTTTCTTCTTGCATATGAGGCTCCTGTAATCTCTCGAAATGTTATGCCTGTATTGTCATATCGTGTAAGAGACACTATGACTCTGCCGGAACGATGCCGGATCTCATAAAAATCGAAAAACCCCGATCACCCGGCCCAGAATCACAACATCCCTCACAATGATCGGATCCATCGAATCATTCTCCGGCTGCAAACGAATATGATCCGCTTCCTTATAAAATGTCTTGACCGTAGCAGAATCATCGATCAGTGCAACAACCATGTCGCCGTTCTGCGCCGTCTGCTGCTGACGGACAAGGATCATATCGCCGTCAAAGATGCCGGCATTGATCATGCTCTCTCCCTTCACCTTCAGCATAAAAGTCTGGGTGTTCGGCATAAACTCCGCAGGGATCGGGAAGTAATCGTGAATATTCTGCGCGGCAAAAATCGGTTCACCGGCGGCAACACGTCCCACAACGGGGACATTGACCATCTCTCGCCGGGTCAATGCAAAAGAATCATCTACAATCTCGATCGCCCGGGGCTTCGTCGGATCCCGGCGGATATAACCGTTCTTCTCCAATGTCTCCAGATGTGCATGGACAGAGGAGGTGGACTTCAGATGAACCGCCTCGCAGATCTCGCGGACCGCAGGCGGATAACCCTTCGCTAAAATCTGTGATTTGATATATTCTAATATTTCGGACTGCTTCTCGCTGATTTTCCCTTTTGACATGTAAATCTCCATTCCGCCGCCCCTCGGATGGCGGCATAAACAGTGATGAAAGGATGATTCCTTTCATATGAATGTTTATTTCCTGATGTAATGATTCCAGTTTAGCACAGGATTTTTTAAAAAGCAAACATATATTCCGAAAATATGTTCGAATTCATCCGGTAAGTATCACAAAAAAATCTTTACCATTGCATGAAATCATTTCGTAACTGTTCAGTACCTTCATAGTTGCATCATTTCTATCTTACAATGATGATTCTTATCTTTCTTACTATAGCCGATTCCTACCATGAGTACCCGTCCGGTATGACGTCTTTTTTCTGCCATTTTTCCCTGAAATTTCAAAATATATTTCCGGTTCTTTATTTGCTGTATGGCAGCCTCCGGTGTATCATCAACCTTTAACTCCAGAATTATGCCGTCATCTCCCTGTCTCTCAGGATAAAAAATAAAATCCGCGTATCCCTCCCCTGATTTGCTCTCGCGTTCCACATAATAATTGTCCCTTGCCGCCAGGTAAACAAGATTAACAATTGCGGTCAATTCGGTCTCATTATTATAATTCAGAAGCGGGGTTTCCGTATCGTGCGCAAACTGCAGAATTTCTTCCATTGTCCGGGTATCTCTGCTTAATGTTGCACGAAGCATCCGATCCGAAGCATGCGCCAGATTGTAAATATATCCGAGATTCTTCTCCTTGCGAATGGTTCTTGAGAACTCATCCATCAACTCCTTATTCGGTATGTGTACTTTACCGTTCTCATAATTCAGAAAACCGTAAACGACCATAGCCGAAAGAATCTCATCTCTTGTACTTAAATGCATGGCGGTTGCCGCAAACTCCTCCACTTTCGAAGGTACTGCTTCACCGGCTGCCATCAACGCGACATCCTTTTTTACACCATCCACATCATTGACAATATAAGTAGATATTTCCGAATACGGTCCGGTCGTGGTCCAGTAGCTTGCCAGACAATTATTTGTCAGTGCCAGAACAACCGAACGCGGATTATAAAGCCTTATTCCTCCCGCCGTATAATATCCATCATACCAAAGCCTCAGATCATCTCTGGCAACAACCGGTCTATGCTCATAATTCAGATAACGCTCATACAGCATATCCACTTCCTGATCTGAGAATCCAAAATATTCGCTGTATTTTGGCTGCACAGCCATCGTGTATTCGTTAAAGTTATTAATGGTCGATCCGCTTGAATATTTCGCCACAGGAAGAACACCGGTCATATAACTTAAAGACACATATCCGGTTCCCTTGGTCAAAGACGCAAGAAAATTGATATACCTTTCTCTGTCGTCTTTCGTGATGTAAGTCTTATGAAAAATACAATCCCACTCATCGAAGACAAAGATAAATGATGTGCCGGTCTCCTCGTGGATCAATCTCAATTCTTCGACCGGATAGGCAGCATCCCAAAAATCTACAGACGGAAATGCTTTATGAAGATCCCGGCTAAGCATTTTTTGAATACGATTAATAAAATCATCATAATTATTGCTTATATTTGCAGATTCGCTGAAATCAATATAAATCACGTCGTGTTGGTTCAGATGCTTCCGATACTTTTCATAATCCGCAATTTTTAAAGTGTCAAAGATGTTGCTGCAGTCTGCACCTTTGCCGAAAAAAGCGCCAACCATCGTTGCCATAACTGATTTTCCGAAGCGTCTCGGTCTGGTGATGCAGATATGATTATTTTCCTGTTCTACAAGTGTGATCAAATCGATCAGCATCTGCGATTTATCAACAAAATATGGTTTTACTGCTTCGCTCTCATAGAGTGAATAAACTTTTTTGCTGTTTAAATAATAACCCATCTGATCACCTCTTTCACCTTGATATTCTTATATTAGCATAACCGGAGGAATTTGACATCACTTTTATTACGAAAAGAAAAATTACAAAACGCAGAAAAGAATCAATACTTTACAAATTTTCGAACATATATTCCGAAAATACGTTCGAAAAGCATTTGACAAGCGAACATATGTTTTGTATAATAGAAAAGAACCCGAACGAACGTTCTGATACATGCGGAGGTTATGCAGATACATAACCGATTTCCTGCAAAGGAGGGACAGATGATGTACACATATTTAAAGAAAAATGAACGAAGAAGACGACTTATATATCGTACGCTGGTTTTATTCGCAGGAATTGCGGTTGCATTTATTCTGTTTCTGTCTGTCGGGAACCATCTGCGTTCTCATCAGATTCAGGCGTCTGATCCATACACAGAGGTCACTTATTACAAGTCTGTCTATGTGCAGTCCGGCGACAGCCTGTGGAGTATCGCGAGTCAGTACAGG
>Ga0192267_1006_pt2 | contig 27828 bp, 31 predicted proteins | sample Koala_Koa23_M3_FD_131260 | JGI IMG/M metagenome (GOLD analysis project Ga0192267, IMG submission 131260) | Enriched cells from koala feces incubated with labeled cellulose particles, San Francisco Zoo, California, United States - Koala_Koa2-3_M3 ...
AACACAAAAAAAAAAAAAAAAAATACAACATTTTTTAAAAAAAAAAAAAAAAAAAAAACAAAGGCAGTACCATAGGAACCAAATTGTCATGTGTGGTGCTGCTGTTGTTTTCTATAAGATTCTATGGAAAAATCTTTGAAACCCGTTGACATTAAGTGCAAAATCTGTTATACTTAACGTTAGGGAAAATTTTCTTGATGATAATACGATTCATATTAGGATGATACTTCGGATTCTACGTGTTGTCTAAAAATAAGATGAACTGCAAAATGGCAGGGAAAATTGTACTGCCATGCTATGTGGTAAAAGGAGCTTTAATTATGAAATGGCAAGATGTTAATGAATTACGTGAAAAATATTTGTCCTTTTTTGAAAGTAAGGGTCATACACGTCTTCCGAGTTTTTCTTTGGTACCACAAGGTGACAAAAGTTTGCTTTTGATTAACTCCGGTATGGCACCGATGAAAAAATTCTTTTTAGGACAAGCCGCTCCACCAAATACAAGAGTGACAACTTGTCAGAAATGCATTCGTACGCCGGATATCGAACGAGTGGGACAGACGGCACGTCATGGTACTTATTTTGAAATGTTGGGAAATTTCTCGTTTGGTGATTATTTCAAAATTGAAGCAATTACTTGGGCGTGGGAATTTTTTACCGATGTGTTAGATATGCCGAAAGAGAAGCTATACGTTTCTGTTTTTGAAAATGATGATGAAGCATATGAAATGTGGACGAAAAAAATTGGCGTATCACCGGATCATATGGTTCGACTTGGCAGAGAAGATAATTTTTGGGAGCATGGGACAGGTCCTTGCGGTCCTTGCTCAGAAATCTATTTTGATCGTGGTCCAGAAAAAGGGTGTGGTAAGCCAGACTGCCATGTTGGCTGTGATTGTGACCGTTATGTGGAGGTCTGGAACCTAGTGTTTAGCCAATACGATAGCGATGGCAACGGTCATTATACCGAAATGAAACATAAGAATATTGATACAGGTATGGGGCTGGAACGTTTGGCTTGCGTGATACAGGGCGTCGACAATTTATTTGAAGTGGATACGGTGCAGAATATTATGCAGCACGTTTGTAAAATCGCAAATGTCAATTATCATGACAATGAAAAAATTGATGTGGCACTTCGAGTTATTACCGACCATATTCGTAGCACCACGTTTATGATTGGCGATGGTGTAATGCCTTCGAACGCAGGACGTGGTTATGTATTGCGGCGGTTGCTGCGTCGTGCAGCAAGATACGGGAGACTGATTGGCGTAAATGAGCCATTCTTATACCAAGTGGTAGAGACGGTAATTCAAGAAAATGCATCAGCATATCCGGAATTGCAAGAAAAGCAGACTTATATCCGTCGGATTGTGGAGGAAGAGGAGAAAGCTTTTGCTAAAACGATAGATAAAGGATTTGATTTATTGTCCGATATTTTGTTAAATTTGAAGCAAGAGAAAAAGACACGGCTTTCTGGAGAAGATGCATTTAAGTTTAGTGATACATATGGTTTCCCGATTGACTTGACAGAAGAAATTGCAGCGGAACAAAATATCTGTGTGGATCGGGAACGTTTTACAGAGTTAGTACGTGAGCAGCGAGAACGAGCAAGAGAAGATTATCGTAATAAAGCTGGTTCTTCGTGGGCAGAAAGTGGTATTGAGATTTCTGTACCTGTTACAAATTTTATCGGGTATGTCTATGATACAGAAGAGAACGCTAAAATATTGGCGATTTTCCGAGATGGAAAAGCAGTAGATTTTGTCGCAGAAGGAGATAATGCTATTATCGTTCTGGACAAGACACCATTTTATGCAGAAAGTGGCGGACAGATTGGTGATATAGGATCGATTTTTACGGCAGATTCGTGTTTTACTGTAGAAACAACCAGTAAGACAGAAAATGGACATTATCTTCATATTGGCTCGATAAAAGAAGGGGCATTGCGTGTTGGAAATGTCGTTACTGCACAAATCGATTCTGATAAGCGATCCAATGCGATGCGTAATCACACAGCTGCACACTTGCTGCAAGCAGCACTGCGCAGGGTATTGGGTGATCATGTACATCAGGCTGGGCAATTGGTCAGTGATACCAGATGTCGCTTTGACTTTTCTCATTTTACGGCAATGACGGCAGATGAAATCAAACAAGTAGAATTACTAGTGAATGAAAAAATATTAGCGGCGATTCCAGTTGTAACGCAAGAGCTGCCCATTGAAGAAGCAAAAAAAATGGGTGCAATGGCACTCTTTGGGGAAAAGTATGGCGATGTAGTGCGTGTAGTTAGTGTGGGTGATTATTCAGTTGAATTTTGTGGCGGTACGCACGTAGACAATACGGCAAAGTTGGGATTGTTTCGGATTTTATCAGAAAGTTCTGTTGCTTTCGGTGTACGCCGAATTGAAGCTGTTACCGGCACAGGTGTTTTGGCATTGCTTGCTGAATACGAAGAAATTATGCATGATGCGGCAAAAGCGTTGAAGCTGAATAATATGCGTGAATTGGCAAAACACTGCGCTGCACTGGTAGCCGAAAATAAGGAAAAAGGACAGCAAATTGATACACTTAACCAAAAAATTTCCGATGTAAGAATGGCATCGGTTTTCGATAACGCAAAGGAAGTGGCTGGTGTTAAGGTCGTTTCGGCAATGTTGAATGGTACGACGCCACAAGCACTACGTCAAATGGGTGATACGGTAAAAAATATGCCAGATGCTGTTGTTGCAGTTTTGGCTAGTATACACGGTGAAAAGGGCAGTTTGCTTTGCGCTTGTTCTGAATCCGCACGAAAAAAAGGTGCATATGCAGGAAAGATCGTACAACGAGTGGCAGCCATTACTGGTGGTAAAGGCGGCGGTAAACCGGATAGTGCAATGGCAGGCGTTGGCAAAACTTATATGGTAGATGAAGCATTGATGGCACTTGAGGCTATTGTGCAAGAATTTTTGAAGGAGGACTAAAACAATGGAAGATTGTTTGTTTTGTAAAATTATTGCCGATGAGGTGCCTAGCACGAAGGTTTATGAGGATGAATCCGTGTATGTATTTGAAGATATTAATCCGATTGCACCGATTCATTATCTGTTAATCCCGAAGCAGCATATTTGTTGCGCAGCAAAAATCACCTCGGAAAATTCTGCGGTTGTCGGACATATTTATGAGGTTGCTGCGAAGCTTGCGGCAGAAATGGGCATTACAGATGGGTATCGTATTGTTACAAATTGTGGGGAAAATGCAGGACAATCTGTTTTCCATCTTCATTTTCATATGCTTGCCGGCGTAAAAATGGGTTGGGGTAAAGAAGCCGTTCAAGCGACAGAATAGAATAAAAGTTCAGGAGTTGGTTCGTTTTGACACAGTATTACACGCTCCAGGTGGCAGGTCTGACAAGACAGTTAAAAATCTGTTCAGTCAGTGATACATTGGATATTGCCGCCTTTGTAATGTTTTCTGATGTAGCACTTACCGTGGCATGTGCGACGGAATTAAAAAAACGTATTCCGGTGTGCGACTACATTTTAACGGCAGAGTCTAAGGGAATTCCTTTGGCGTATGAGATGGCACGACAAGTGCAAGTACCTTATATTGTCGCACGAAAATCCGTGAAAGCTTATATGACGAATGTCTTTTCCGTGCAAGTGAAGTCTATCACGACTGCTGCACATCAGACGATGTATCTCGACGGTGAAAAAGCCGCATGGCTAAAGGGAAAACGTGTTTTGTTAATAGATGATGTAGTCAGTACTGGCGAATCTATGCAGGCACTGCAGACCTTAGCAGAGCAAGCTGGTGGCGAAATTGTCGAAAGAGCTGCGGTATTGGCGGAAGGCGAAGCTGCATCTCGAGATGATTTGATATTTTTAGAACCATTACCATTGTTTTATAAAGATTAGATGAACTGATATGAAAAGAATGATGGTATGGGTTGGCTTGCCATGGATGCTGGGTTTGTTTTTAGCGACATATTTTGGAAATCCATTGGAGAATTCATTGACCTTATGCCTGCTTCCTGCAGCTTGGATGCTGTTGGGAGCAGTCTGTATATTATGTAAAATTAAAGTCAAGCAAGTGTTGTGTATTGGAATTTCTTTTACTGCAGCGTTTTGCAGCGTAATTTGTTATACACTGTTTGCTTATTTTTCGGTGATGCAGCATGATGGTACGGCGGATACCTTTTCTGGAAAAGTCACAAGCGTTATGACATATGATAACGATTGGGCAAGCTATCAAGTGAAAGGAAAATTTTCAGATGGTACGAAAGCCAAAATTCTGGTTTTTACTGAAGACGTAGGGGCAGAATATGGTGATGTCTTAGATATTGCCGAATCTTTTTCAGTGCCAGAGAGCAGTTATCTCTGGGATGGTACATCTTATTACCGTGCGAAAGGTATATTTTTGGAAACGTCATACGATTCCTTTGTTACCTGTACGCATACGGAAAATGGCAAACTGGTTCGGGTTTTGGAGAAATATCGAGAACGAATTACTTGACGGATTATAGCCCTTTTTGGAACGGATGCAGGCGGTATGGTAAGTGCGATGTTGTTTGGCAATAAATCCGTGTTGACAGAAGAAACGAAAGATAATTTTTCGCACAATGGCATAAGCCATGTGTTGTCAGTTTCTGGATTGCATTTGATTTTATTACTCTCGTTTTGGGGTGGACTTTGTAAACGACTGCGTGTACCTGATATTTTCGTTTTTTTAGGTTCGATGATTTGGACGTGATTATATGCAATCTTAGTGGGTACATCAGTGATGATTTTTGCGTGCTGGATTGATGTTTCTTTTAACACAGAGTGCTTCGCTATTTCGACGTCGAGCAGATACTATGAATTCACTGTGTATTGCAGGCGTTGTTTTGACGATAAGTAATCCGTATTTGATACAGGATGCCTCTTTTTTACTATCTATGTTCGGAACATTTGGTATTGGTGTTGCAGCACCGTGGATGACCAAGCGTATGTGCCGAAAGGGATCTCTATTTCGGATTTTACGTTCTTTGATTGAAATGACTTGTGTATCTGTCTGCATTTTTCCGGTGACGATTTTATATTTTCAAGAAGTTTCTGTTATTACGCCAATAGCAAATTTATTGCTCGTTCCAATAGCGTCGGCAATGCTATTGTTGTCATTGTTTATTTTCTTGACTGGAGGCGTTGGATTTGTGGCAAAACCGATTTGCTTTTTGCTCCATCTCCTCTATGATTTGCTTATGCTCTTATCGAACGGATTACAGCAGCTAGTTCCCGTTACGTTTCCGACCGGTTGAAGTTTGATGCCAGCCTTAATAGCGATTTTAATGCTTTTTGTGCTGTTGATTTATGTATTGCAGCGAAATCAACGTTCTGTCGCAGTTGCAACTGCCATATCCCTTGTATTTTTGCTAGTGGGGTAAGCAGTTTATCGAAATAATGAGGAAAATTGCTTTTCGGTGACAGTACTAGGCAAGACAGGTGAAGCAGTCGTTGTTCTGTGCTATCAAGGGAAAATAGACGTGATTGATTTAACAGGAAATTATAAGAATCCGGAATATATAAAATATTTTCTTACAGATAACAGCATTCGAGAAATTTCTACTCTTTGTTTGACGAAACGTTCTACGCAGCTTCGGGTTTGCTACGAAGAGACACTTGCACATATAACAGCAACGGAAGCAGTTGTTTCTACAGATTGTCATATGCTGGAGGGAACGACACTCTGTAGTGCAATACCACAAAAATCAGATGAATTTTATTTAAATGATGCGACCTATAGTGCGGCTGTACAAGATGAAACGGTGCAACTCACGTATGGTAATTTGCATTTTTGTATTGTTACGAAGATGTCTGATTTGCCAGAAGGAGAATGGGACGCCATTATTTGTCTGGAACAAGAAACCGATTTAGAGTCTGTTCCGAAATAGGCATATCAAAAAGATGAGACGATACAAATTCGTGTATTGCCAAATGGGATGTGGTCTGTGCGTTCGCTGACTGTATAGAAATAGAAGGAGGTGTTTTTTATGTCGACCTGTGAGCCGAAAAATTTGGCTGCACAAATTCGAAAAGGGGAGATAGGAAATCTCTATTATATCTATGGTGCGGATAAGGTGCAGGTAAAGCAATTGACGACTGCTCTCATCAGAAGGGCGACAGGCGGTAGTCCGGATAAGGCACTTACAAAATTTGATGGAGACAAATTGGATGTCAAAGCCTTGATTGATGCAGCAAGTCAATTTTCGATGTTTGCCACGTATAATTGTATTCAGGTGCATGACCTAAATGCAAATAGTCTGCGGGAGGAGTCATTGAAGCAACTGCTGGCACTGTTCAAGGATATGAGTGAAGCGACAGTGCTGTTATTTGACGTTACTGGTTTCGACCTAAAAGATGGTAAAAAAACGCCACAGGGGGAAAATAAAAAAATAATTGACTGTATCGCAAAATATGGTGTTGTCTGTGAAGCAGTACAGCGGACACCGACAGAGCTAGCAAAGGAACTGGCAAAAATCGCAGAAAAAAATGGATGTGAACTTCCACGAAATAGTGGGGAAATATTGGTGCAGCTGTGCATGGGAAACACTTTGATTTTGCGTAGCGAACTGGAAAAATTATGTGCTTATGCAAACAAGGGGACAATTACTGTTTCTATGGTGCGTAATTTAACCACACCACAGCTGGAGACAACGACGTTCCAGTTGGCAAAAGCAGTGGTGAGTCAACATCCGAAGGCTGCGATGGAGGAGCTGGATAAACTTTATGCTATGCGTACAAACCGAACATTTATTGTTCACGCTATTGCGTCATCCTTTCAAGACCTTTATCGTGCTGCAGTGGCGCAGTGTGTTGGAAAACAGCCAAAGGATATGAAAGTGGATTTTGGCTATAAATTCGATTTCATGGTACAGAATGCCTTTCGAGATTGTCGTAAATTATCGCCGGAGCGATTGCGTGCTTGTATGAAAGTGCTGCGAAATTTGGAAATCGCATTGAATTCCACAGGGGCGGAAGAGCGAACCTTGTTGGAGTCGGCAATTGTGAAAATGTTGGTGATAATGAAAGGTTGAATGAAAGGTGATTTTCAATGCTTCATATAGAACAGGTGATTATAGTCGAGGGAAAGTATGATAAGATCAAGCTTTCTTCTATCACTGACGCAGTGATTTTGGTGACAAATGGATTTCATATTTTCAAAGATGCAGATCAACTGAATTTGATTCGATATTATGCCAAGATCGTTGGAATTATTCTTTTGACAGACTCCGATGCTGCTGGTTTTCAAATTCGCAATTTCATCAAAGGTGCAGTACATGAAGGAGAAGTATATCACGTTTATATTCCGGATCTATATGGAAAAGAACGACGTAAAATCAAACCTTCTGCTGAGGGAAAATTAGGCGTAGAGGGAATCGATAAAGCTTCCCTTTTAGCGGCATTTGAAAAAGCTGGTGTGATTGCACAAGAAAGCAATGCTTTTTTGAAAACAGATCCAATTACACGGTATGACTTATTTCAATTGGGACTGACCGGCAGCCCTGACAGTAAAGTACGTCGAAAAGTGTTACAAAAAGAACTGCATTTGCCGGAATTACTCTCGACGGCTTCTCTGCTAGACGTTTTGAATACGATGATGACTAGAGAAGAATTGTTTCAGAAATTTCGTATTTCCGAGGCAGAATAATAGGAGGTCACCATGCAATTTGCCTCGTTTACATTTTTGTTCTTGTTCATGCCAATCACTTTAGGAATATACCATGTTGTGCCGAAATCATGGAAGCAATATGTGTTGCTTGGAATTAGTGTGCTTTTTTTGCTCGGCGGTGGAATCATTGCAGCATTGGTGGAATTGGTTTTAACCGGAGGTACATTTGGCACAGGTATCTGGCTGGAGCATATGCGAAAAAAGGCACACAAAAAGCGTTCGATATTACTCTTGACAGCAGTGGTGATAATTTATGTATCAGTGCTGCTTTTGTTGCGCAGCGACTGGATGCAGATGTGGAAAACGCTGTGGCTTTCTGGAAATGATTTTTTTCCATTGGGATTGTCTTTTTTTACATTGCAGGGAATAGGTTATTGCCTTGACGTGCGACGTGGAGAGTGCGATGCAGAGCGTAATTGGTGGAAGTTGTCGCTGTATTTGTTGTTTTATCCAAAATTGATGATGGGACCAATTGTACCTTATCGGATAGCCAAGAATAGCTTATCGGATACGACGTTTTCCTTGTCGCAAATGGGAATTGGATTTCAAAAATTTTTAACTGGACTAGCGAAAAAACTAATTTTTGCAGATGGATGCGAAATGTTATTTTCGACAATCTATCAGTCTGATATGACAACTTATTCGATTTTGATTTTTTGGGTAGGTGCTTTTGCTAAGTTATTGTCGCTTTATTTTGAATTTTCCGGCTATGCAGACATGGCTGTTGGTTTGGGATTGTGCTATGGGGTAAAGCTGCCGGAGAGTTATGGGAAAAAATTATTTTATCCCACGATGACAAAATTTACGGAGCAATGGAACAAGACTGTTGTGCAATGGTTTTTCCAGCACATTGGTTCAAAACTTCACGGAAATAAGCGCATTTTGCATATTTTGGCAGTTGTGTTAATTTGGGGGATGATTGGTTTATGGTATGATTTTCGGTTGCTGCCTTTGCTTTTCGGTATGTTTGTTGGTCTTTGCGTAGGATTGGAATATTTACTTGAAAAAAAGAAAAAAACCAGTTATCATGCCATTCGCTATTTTTTAACGATTTTACTTTGTTGTATTGGTACAGTTCTACTGTCATTATCGGATTGGGAAATCTGTAAGCAATATTTTCTTGGTTGTTTTGGCATGATTCATTTGACGCCAACAGATATGGACTGGGAAATTCTATCTGGATTCTGGATTATATTAGCTATTGGCATTTACGCAGCTATAGGAAATTTTGGAACATTGGTACGAAAAATACAGAGATCTGATCATCGATTCTGGAAAGCTTGTATTGAACCATTACAAATTTTGGCTGTGTTATTGCTGCTGTTTATTGATGGTGTAATGTTAATTCGTGCAGGCGGAAGTGCAGAGATTCATGTGCTTTTGTGAGGTGATTTTCATGAAATTCAAGCGTAAAAAAAATCGAAAAAATCGTATGTCCGTGGAACGGCGTTACAAAGCAAATCGAATTTGCGGTATTCTTGTTTGGGCAATTCTTCTGGTGTATGGTGTTTCGGCAATTTTTGCCTATGCTTTTACGTTGGGAAACAGCCGTGACACTTTCTTATTGAAACGGTTTTCGGATGCTGTGCAGCGGAATGTCGATGTTGCAATAACGGAGAAGACGGTGGGGAGAGATGCTTTTGTCGGTGGTGTTACGGCGATGGTATCGTTTGCTAATGGGTTTCGTGTCGGCGATATTTATTTGACAGAGGAGCGACTTATGGAATATCCGAAACAGCTTGATGTTAACCAACTGTCAGACACAGCGAATCAGCTGAATGATTTCTATCGTAGCTATCAGGTCCCGATGTGTGTAATTGCTGTGCCGTCAGCCAGTGAATTTTATGGGACGGAGTTGTTGAATGGACTTACCGTGCCGTCACAAGCTTCATTTATCGATACGTTTTATCAACAGTTTGACTCCTCTATTCGAAAAATTGATGTATACCATGTTCTATATACGATGACAGACAGCTATATCTATAATCGGACAGATTCTAGATGGACAGGATATGGCGCCTATTGTGTTTATTGTGTTGCAATTCAAAAAATGGGTTTTGCACCGGTATCTTATGATCAATATATTGTACAACACACTGGAACATTTCGTGGTAAACTGTATGAATCGTGCCTTTATCAGAGCGTTGCAGCAGATACCATTGACATTTATACGTGTTCGAGCGGTGCCGAAGAAACAGAGATATTGGCATATTTGGCAGACGGTACAGTAGAGGAACGACACCTTTACCAAGAAACAGAAACAGAGGATCCGGCTGCTTATTATTTAGGGGAGAGCTGTGAAAAAATTGTTATTCAAACAGATTTGGAAAGTCAGCGTAAGCTACTCGTGCTAAAAGATTCTTATGCAGATTGTATAGTTCCGTTTTTCCTACAGCACTACAGTGAAATTTGTGTCATTAATGTGACGGAAATGCAGCACCCACTTTCCGAGTTGATAGATGTATCAGAATACAGTCAGATTCTAGTTCTCTGTGATGCGGATACATTTAGTGATGTAAGAAATTTTTACTATATTTGTGACTGATTTGAAAAGAGGGGGTCCATATGCTGGATTTACATATTCATACAAAATATTCTGACGGAGAATTTTCACCATCTGAAACATTAGAACAAGCCAAGAATGCCGGTGTAACCATAGCATCAGTGACGGATCACGATACAGCTTCGGGGATTCCTAAGGCATTCTGTGCTGCACAAGAATTGCAGATCAAGTTTTTACCCGGCATCGAAATTTCAACGCAAGGGGAAAAGGAACTTCATATTTTAGGATATGGTATAAATCCGGAGGATGAAAATCTACTCGCATTTTGTCGGACACAGACGATATATTGTGCACAGTGTACAACAAAAATATTAGCATATCTTGAAGACTGCGGCATACCAATGACAATAGAGGATGTTCAAACGTATAATGATGGAAAATCCAACAGTCGCTCACATATTGCACGAGTACTTGTTGCAATGGGATTTTCTGATTCCGTGCAAGCAGCTTTTGACAAATACTTGACGACTCCAGAATTTTATGCTTTTGTTGAACGTCCCAAACCAACACCGGAGGAAGGTATTCGTATGATCCGCCAAGCTGGCGGTGTTGCTGTTTTGGCGCATCCCTATTTGTTACACCTAGATATGATGTTGTTGGAGAAATTGGTTATACAACTGGAAACTTGTGGATTAGAGGGGGTTGAAGCATATTACAGTTGTCACAGCACATCGCAAACGGAACAATATCTCTGGCTCGCAAAAAAGCACAATCTTTTGGTAACCTGCGGTTCTGATTTCCATGGACCATCGGTAAAACCGGATATTGCCCTTGGGACAGGGAAAAATGGTAATTTGAATGTATCGGATGAAACGATTTTCGTGAAGTTGCAGGATAGAATCCACAAAAGGAAACAAAATTCGTTAAATTAATCCATTTTTACGTAAAGCTTGACTTTTTTTCGAAAACGTATTATAATAGAAATTGTAATGTACATTATCAAATGAAAATATGGATTATGTATTATTTAGATAGAATGGAGGCAGTACTATGATGTGTAAAAATCGAAGTCGCCGTATCGTTGCACTGCTGTTGGGAATGTTGATATATACGACGGGTTGTTCTTCGAATAATTCCTCGGAATTATCTAGTAGGGAAACGATTTCTACGGATCTGCCACCATTTATTACTAGTGATACTGTGTCAACGGAAACGACGGAAATATCGGAAGAGACAGAAACAGAAACGGCGACGATGGAAGATCCGACTTATTTGGCATATGTAGCATCTTGGGAGTTTCCAGAAAATTTTGGATCATTACAAGAAGTACGAGTTTATCAGGATCAGGTTTATTTGTTAAGTTTAGAACAAACGGAGTCTATGGAAACCAAAGGCGTTTTGTTTTGCGCAAGTGCTGAGCCAGAGCCAGTTTTTACAGAATTATTTGCAGATGCAGATGAGGAAAACTTTATAGGACTCACTGATTTTGACATTTTATCCGATGGTACAATTTGCGGTCTGCTTTGTGAAAACACAGTTTCAGTGCCGTACGATGATCCGAATTTTGACGAAGAGACGTTTGATTGGGATACATATTATGAGAATAGCTCTGTACAGTATCGTTTGGTTTGGTATAACGAAGATGGTCGAGTGACACAAAAGCTCGGTTTGTCAACGCTTCTGGATCTGGATGATACGATGATGCAGACAGTAGCTTTCACTGGTATTCGCTGTGACAGTGCAGATCGAATTTATCTTACAGCAACAATTGATGATCAGGAATATTTGATGGCATTGGATCAAAATGAAAACCTTTGTACGGTGCAGGGTGATACCAGCGAAATGGTTACTTTGTGTTCAAGTTATCAGTGGATACGTTGTGGTAGTGACGGGATGTTGCTTTTTGAAAAAAACAATGATGATGCTATAGCTTTATATCACGTTGTTATTACAGATGATGCGCTATGGAAAACGCAGGTGCAAGTGTCGGATTTGTTGGATAATATGACACTTTTGGCAGAGGATTATTTATCTGATAGCTGGTATGGTCTGTGGAACGACGTGGGTATTTATCGATGTGAAAAAGATGGTGAATCAGAGCTTCTTTATTCTTGGACGAATATACAGCAGTCTGCGGAGGACGTCACAAAGGTGATTTTATTATCTGATTTGAAAGTGCTAATGATGACTTATTCTGCACAGGGAGAACTAGCACTGTACCTTGTTGTGCCGGAAGAATATGAGCAAATTATTGAAACAGAGCCTAGTTTAGAGCCAACCGAATCAGAAGATACGTCCAAAGTAGAAGAATCAGATCATGCGGAGGAAACAGTTCCGATTGCAACAGACGTTACGACGTTACAGTAGTTTTGAAATTCAAAAAAGTGAGGAATGCGCTATGAATATGAAATTTATCCGAAAGCTGCCAATTCCACAGGAATTAAAAAAACAGTTTTCACTTTCTGAAAAATTGATACAGGTACGAGATGCCAGGGATAAAGAGATCAAAAAAGTTTTTACTGGGGAGTCGCAGAAGAAGCTGATGATTATTGGACCTTGTTCAGCTGATCGAGAAGATGCTGTTCTGGAATACGTCAACCGTTTGGCGAAGGTGCAGGAAAAAGTCAAGGATAAGATGATTATTATTCCCAGAATTTATACCAATAAGCCACGCACTACCGATGAGGGCTATAAGGGTATGGTGCATTAGCCTGATCCGGAAAAAAAGGAAGATATGCTGAAAGGCATTATTGCCATTCGTGAATTGCATACGCAAGCTATTGAACAAACTGGACTGACTTGTGCAGATGAAATGCTTTATCCGGAAAATCACCGATATTTATCCGATTTGCTAGGATATGTGGCAATTGGGGCACGCTCTGTAGAAGATCAGCAGCACCGTTTGACTGCCAGTGGGCTGGACATTCCAGTAGGTATGAAAAATCCTACAGGCGGCGATTTAGCAATTATGATGAATTCTCTAGTCGCTGCACAAAGATCACATATGTTTCTGTATCGGGGCTGGGAAGTACAATCAGAGGGAAATCCTTATGCGCATGCGATTCTTCGTGGCGCAGTAGATCCTTTGGGACGGACAATTCCCAATTATCATTATGAGGATTTGATTACTTTGTCGGAATTATATCAAAAGAAAAATTTAAAAAATCCGGTGGTAATCGTTGATGCAAATCATGCAAACTCTGGAAAGCAATATCTGGAGCAAATCCGTATTTGTAACGAAGTACTTCATAGTTGTCGTCATAGCGATGAAATTCGTAAGCTTGTAAAGGGCTTTATGGTAGAAAGCTATTTGGAAGATGGTGCGCAAAAAGTGGGTGATGGTTGTTATGGTAAGTCCATAACCGATCCGTGTCTAGGCTGGGAAAAGTCTGAACGTCTCATTTATGATATTGCAGATCAGCTTTAAGCAATCAATATCCGATACAATTTTTATCAGGAGAGGGTAATACCGCTAATTGCAAAACGTTTGTGTGATGTGCCCGAAATAGGAAAGGAGCGGCAGCTTGATGGCATTTATGAGTCAATTGATGCTGGCGATGATCACCTTATATAGCGGTGACCCAAAACGGATTCAACATTTCATGAAAGTATATTCTTTTACGAAAATGATTGCAGAAGAAGAGAGCGTGAGTATAAAGCATCGGGAATCAATTGAGGCGGTAGCGTTAATGCATGACATTGGCATTCATGCAGCAGAAAAAAATATCATTCCACAGCGGGAGAGTATCAAGAGGTTGAAGGTCCTCCAATTGCACGTGCAATGTTAATGACATTAGGTTTTGCTCCGGCGATGATTAATCACGTGTGCGATATGGTTGCACATCATCATTCTTACAATGAAATTGGCGAGGATATAGATTTGCAAATTTTAGTGGAAGCAGATTTTATTGTGAATGCTTACGAAGATGAAATGTCGAAACGAGCCATCAAAAATTTTCGGGATAAATATTTTCGTACGGAAACAGGAATTCAATATATCAATAATATGTTTGATTTAAGCTAATTTAATTAAAACGGAAAAATCTGTCTGTTTTGTGCAGGCGGATTTTTTGTATTATTTTATAACAGCATGATCCAATACGATGAAATTTTCCTCCTTTGCAGTCAGCTGAATTTCATCTCCGGCACTGAGTTCCTGTAGGAGAAGCTTATTGGCAATTGGGTTTTCGACCGATTGTGCTAAATATGATTTCATTGGTCTTGCACCATATTGTGCAGTTTTTGGTGCGTTTGCCAATAGGTGTACTGCCTCTGGCGTAAATTCCATGGAAATTTCCAGTTGTGACAAGCGTTGTTGTAATCCCAAAAGCATTTGCCTTGCGATTTCTTCTAGGCTTTCTGGCTGTAATTTTTGAAACTAAAGGATACCGTCTAGTCGTCCTAAAAATTCTTGAGAAAAATGATTACGGATAGCTTCTTTGGCTGCTTCATTGGTAGAATCGGTAGAACGGCTTTCACGGGAATTCGCAGAAAAACCGAAATACTCGTTCGTACGTAACGCTTCACCACCGACATTAGAGGTCAAAATCAAAAGAGTATGTCGAAAACTCGTGGTTCTGCCACAGGAATCGGTCAAGCAGCCGTCCTCCATGATTTATAACAGGATGTTACATACGTCAGGATGTGCCTTTTCGATTTCATCGAAGAGAATCACATAGTACGGGCGTCTACGGACTCGCTCGCACAATATTCCGCCTTCCTCAAATTCCACATAACCTGGAGGAGCACCAATGAGCTTTGAAACGGCGTGTTTTTCCATGAGTTCAGACATATCAATGCGAATGAGGCTATCCTTATCATCAAAAAGCTGTTCTGCCAAAGTACTTGCCATTGCTGTTTTTCCAACGCCTGTTGGTCCTGCGAACAGAAAACAGCTAATTGGACGAGATTGGTCTTGTAAACCAGTATTAGCACGGAACAATGCAGCAGTGAGTGTCTCGATGTTTTTGTCGTGTCCCACGATACGTTTTTTTAATATTGTGGGCAGTTGGAGTAGTTTTTGCCGTTGTGCCTCTGTAATTTTATCTGTTGGAATTCCTGTACGTGCGGAGACGATGGTGGCAACGTCATTTTCTGTTACTGCAGCTGGTTGATTTGATGGCTTTTTTTCCCAGCGGATTCTGGCACGGGAACAAGCTTCATCCAGCAAATCGATTGCTTTGTCCGGTAAAAAGCGATCGTGAAGATAACGTTCAGCGTAGGAAATTGCAGTGTGCAATATTTTATCAGAAATTGTCACTTGATGGAAATCACTGTAGGTTTGTCGTAGCCCTTGCAGCATGGCGTAATACTGCGTTTCGTTTGGTTCTGCCACCTGTACCGGTTGAAAACGACGTTCTAACGCACTATCCTTAGCGATGGTTGTACGAAATTCGTTCGGTGTTGTTGCACCGATTAATCGAATTTCCCCTCGTGCCAGTTGTGGCTTTAGCATATTGGCAGCATCTATAGCACCTTCTGCGGCACCAGCACCAACGATGGTGTGCAGTTCGTCAATAAATAAAATAATATTTCCATGTTTGGAAGCTTCGGAAAGACAATTTTTCAGTCGTTCTTCAAAATCGCCCCGATATTTAGCACCGGATAATAGTGCTGGTAAATCGAGTGCTACTAGTTGCATTTGCTTTAAGCTTTTTGGTACGTTCCCCTGTAAAATTCGTTGTGCCACGCCCTCAACAATTGCAGTTTTTCCTACGCCGGCTTCTCCGATTAGACAAGGGTTATTTTTTGTGCGGCGAGCGAGAATACGGATGATTTGCTGCAATTCAGTGTCTCGTCCGATAATTGGATCATAGCGATAGGAATTTCCAGGATCAGTCATGAGTTTGTCATATTGAAATAGTGTCGGACAGTTTTTGCGAGACAGTGTGTCAATTTGTTGTCGCTCCATGCGGATGCCATAAGCTGCGTCACTGCTGCAAAGCGTACATAATTGGTTTAAACTAACGCCCAGTTTTTTCAAAATGGTTACTGCACTACAGCATGGCGCATGAATAATTGCCAAAAGCAAGTGTTCTGTCCCAGCCAAAGCTTTTTCCATATCGCTGGCTCTCTCACGGGCATCTTCTAAAATTGCAACGAGCGATGGCGTAAGACAATCTTCTCGTACTTTTGCTGGAATGCCTCGCCCAACGAGTTCAATTACTGCTTGACGAAGTTGTTCTGCATTTACCTGTTGCACGGTCAATGCGCTAGCGGCAGCATTGCTGCCTTTTTCTGCAAGACCCAACAGCAAATGTTCACTGCCAATATAGGTGTGCCCCAATTCTTCTGCTGCATGAATCGCCTCTTTCATTGCAAGAATTGCTTTTCCTGTAAATCCTTCTGTATAGCGCATAATTATCCTCCCTTTTTACACAACGTTTTCCGGCGATGTTATTAGAAACCATAATTTGTAATTAGTATACTATAAAATTTCGAAAAAAAACGTTGAAGTCTGAAAGCAATACAGAAAATTCTTTGCATGAAGAAATATATTTCAATAAATTATTTCACGAAATTTTTAGTATTTTTTTATTTCAACTGAATTCAAGCTATTTTTAAGTTTCATTTAAGGCTATGATTATATAATCAAGTTAAATGCACGTTAACTTCTCATTTTTTGATGCTGTTCCAATTTGTAAGACTCCATCATTTTAAGTACTGAATTTTTTACTGATATTGCAGTATAGCTGCTTGCAATTGTTCCGACAGTAAAAAATGGTATGGCGATTGATACAAAATTTTTCGCAAGCGTCAAGACAGACGCTTACAGAAAGGGAGAAGGAAACCAATATGAAAAAGCAATCACGCCGTATGGTAAAAAAGACTATGGCAAGTATTATGGCGGCTGCAATGCTTTGCACCGCTGTACCGGCAACGGCGATTGTTTCGCTGACAGCATCAGCTGCAACGACTGTTTCCGGAGATTTAGATGGAGATGGCAGTCTGACAAATTCTGACGTCAAAATATTACAAGATGCAATTCTTGGAAAGAAAGCTCTTTCCTCCGATGTTTCCGGCAATGCTGATGTCACAGGGGACGGCGTAATCAACGGCTTCGATTTATCAAGACTACGTCAAATGGTGATGAGTACTGACCCTGTTAGTGACGTGATTTATATTCACTTGAGCGATAGCGGTATTACTGTTGAGGGTGATACGAACGGCGTCACCTCGATTTCTTCGGACGGCAAGACCGTGACGATTATGTCTTCGGGTACTTATTATGTAGACGGTTCCATCACAGATGGACAGATTTACATCAATACAGATGAGTCTGATACGGATTCGGTTGATTTGTACATGACAGATGTTTCGATGACGACTTCTACCGGCGCACCGTACATTTATGCGGTCAGCGCAGATAAGGTAAAAATTACGCTGTACGGCACAAATACGCTGACGGATACTTCGACGGCAATAGCGACAGATACCAATGGTATCATCGATGCGGAGTGCGATCTGACCATTACCAAGAATAGCACTGGCTCGCTGGAAGTAACTAGCAGCTATAACACTGGCATTTATTCAAAGGATGACATTAAGCTAAACGGCGGTACGATTATTGTAAACACCGATGAAGCAGATGATGCGGATGCAGATGCCATCAAGTGCAAGAATACGCTTGAAGTAGACGACGCAACTGTTACCATTGATTCTTTCGCAGACGGCTTGAAGTCGACGAAGGAAGATGTGGTTATCACATCTGGCACGATTTCCATCAAGGCTGACAACGATGCCATCCAGGCAGCAACCGACATTACCATCACAGATGGTACAATTGTGGCTTGCGGCGACAGAGGCTTGCGGCTAGATGAAGGCGGCACGCTGAATATTACCAGCGGCAGCGTTTTGGCAACTGGTACAGATTACGGCGTCAACCTCGACAGTTCAGAAACATATGATGTTTCCGGCTCGACTCAGACCATCATGCAGTTCTCTTATGTAGAAGAGCAGTCGAAGAATACGACGATTACACTTCAGCAGAACGGCTCGACGGTTTACAGCGTAACACCGATAAAGAAGTATGATTACATACTGATCAGCGACAGTTCACTCAGCAGTTCCGGCACGTATACGCAGTATACTGGCGGCACACAGATGACACACAGCGGCTCGACCGACGGCACGTTTGCAAATAGTGGCGCAATGACGGATTACCTCGAAGTACAGGCACTTTCCGGCGGCGGCACGATTACAACCGATGACGATGTAGCGACTGCTTTGGTGTATGCCAGTAGTAGCGTAACAGCATACAATGCGAGCGGCTCTGTGATTTCCGATCCGTCCAATGTGACCATCAGCGGCACAACCGCAACGGTGACACTGGAGAGTGAAATCGATGTTTCTGGTTCTTGTTCCAACGGACAGCTGGTTGTCAACGTAGACAAGGACACCTATTCTGAAGCACAGGTAGTTTTGAATCTGACCGGCTTGACGTTGACGAATTCATCTTCCACAGCAATTCTCGTAGAAGCAATTGGCGATGAAGTGCAGCTCGTGGCAAAGAATGGCACAGAAAATACCATTTTAGATGGTTCCAGCTATAGCACAACCGACTCCACTGGAGACACAATTGCGGCAGCGATTTATTCCCGTGACGACCTGAAAATCAAGGGCAAGGGTACACTGACCGTAAACGACAACTACAGCGACGGTATCGTTTGTAAAAACGATCTGAAACTGTGGAACGGCACGCTGAATGTCAATGCTGTAGACGACGGCGTACGTGGCAACGATTCCGTTCGTATCGGCGATCCGGATGATACAGATTACAGTTCGTTGGTTGTAAACATAAATACCAATAGTTATAATAATTCTGGTACAGGTGGAGATGGTATTAAGACCAAGTCCACAGACGATGATGAAGGCTATGTTACTATCAACGGCGGTACAGTCACCATCAACGCTGGTAGCTCCGGCGCAGGTGACGGCATTCAGGCAAAACAAAACTTCTATATGAACGGCGGTACGGTTGATATTTACACCTACGCCGGCTATACATACACTGGCTCTGGTTCTACTTCCAGCTCCGGTAACCAAGGTGGCATGGGCAACCAAGGCGGCATGAATGATAGTGGCAACACCAATTCCACTGAAAACAGCTGCAAGGGTATCAAGGCAGTGGGACGCTATGTGGATGAAGATGCAGACGATCCGACTTATTCCGATCAGGGTAATACCTGGATTTATGCAGGCGACATCACCATCAACTCCTCTGACGACTGTATCCACACAGGCGGTAATGTTTACCTCTATGGCGGTACATATGATCTGTGCAGTGCAGACGATGCCATTCACTCTGACAATGACCTTTATATCGGTCAGACGGCAGCAAACACCTATAGCGACCCCTACATTGAAATCGGCTACAGCTATGAAGGCATAGAAGGCTTTGATATTATCGTAAACTGCGGCAGCGTTCTCGTCTATGCAACAGACGACGGCTTTAACGCAGCAGGCGGCAGCGACTCCACTGGCATTTCTGGTGGCGGCGGATTCGACCAAGGCAACATGGGCAGCGGCGGCTCAGACGGCAGCCAGTGCTTGACCATCAACGGCGGCTATGTCTGCGTGGTACAAAATGGCAGTGGCAACGAACCGCTTGACTACGGAGACAGCAACGCTTGCTATTATAATGGCGGTACCGTTATCGCAGTCGGCAACGGCGAGTCCATGGGCGAAATGTCGAGCAATGCACTCTTTGATGCATCCAGCGGCTTGAGCATTACTGCTGGCAGCACGATCACCTTTACAGATAGTTCCGGCAATGTATTGGCTACCTTGAATACACCGTACAATGTCACCATGATGACATTCTGCTGTGATTCTGTGAGCAGTGCAACTTGTTACACTGGTGCAACGCTTTCTGGCGTAACTTATTTCGCTGGTCTGACGAATTGCACATATAACAGCGGCTATCGCTTTGGCTATGGCGGCACCGCAAGCGGCGGTACAACCATAGAAAGCCAAGGCAATGTAGATGGTGGCACAAGCGGCGACCAAGGTCCGAATGGCGGCGGCGACAGCAGCTCTGGTCCTGGCGGCAACAGTGGCAACCAAGGCGGCGGCTTCTAATTTAATTTTGACATTCTCGTAACATTATCTTCATAAAAAGTGCGGATCGCTTCGGCGGTTCGCACTTTCCTTTTGAAAAAAGGCTTGTAATTTTTAGATAAAGTCCATGTTTTTTCAATGTTATTTTCAACTTTTCCTGTTACAATTGTATATATCAATGAAACGTGTTTGGACAACGTCGCTTTCTACATGAAGAGAAATGGATTTTACTTATTTTACAAGCGAAAGCGTGTCCAATTAGACCATAATGAAAGGCAGGTTATACGGTATGCTGAACCCGAAAAAAATTTTAGCCGTTCTCTGTGCGATGACTTCGCTCTTGGCATTTTCTGCTTGTGGCGATGAGGAGGAAACGAACGAGGATGTGAACCTAGACGCATCGACGGCGGCGGAAGATTCTTCTGTCGATGATGCAGAAACTACGGACGAGAGCAGTTCTATCCAGATTGCAACCAAGACGACGACTACTACAAAATCCAGTACGACGACCACGAAGTCGAACAGTTCCGGCAGCTCATCTTCCGGTGGAAATAGCTCCTCTGGGAATGATTCTTCCGGCAGTAGTTCTTCTGAAAATAATTCTTCCAGCGGTAACAGTTCTTCCAGCAATAGCAGCAGTAGCAGCAGTTCTTCTGGCAGTAGCAGCGGCGGTTCTTCCTCTGGAAGCAGTAGCAGCAGCAGTTCTTCCAACAGCCAGAGCAGCTCCGACAATACGACTTCAGATGATGCCTCTTCCACCACAGAAGAAACCAACATCGTAATTAGCTTATCGGACGGTGGCGGTAGTACCGCTTCGGATTATACCGGCGTGACTATCAGCGGCGATACGATTTATCTTACCCAAGAGGGTCGTTATGAATTCACCGGAACGCTGAGTAATGGACAAATTCTCGTATAGGCGACGAAAGAAGAAAAGGTGGACATTTATTTGAACGGTGCTTCTCTGACTTGTTCCTATTCCGCACCAATTTATGTGGAAAGTGCTGACACCTGCACGATTCACCTTGTCGATGGTTCTACCAACTATGTCTCTGATTCCAGCGCAAACGAAAAAAGCGCAGCGATTTTCAGCAAAGATGATTTGACGATCAAGGGTGGCGGTGAGATGACTGTTGTGGGTAATGCAAAGCACGCCATCAAATCGAACAAAAATGTGAAAGTGAAAAACGGTACGCTGGATTTATATGCCGTTTCTGCCGGCATTTATGGTGAGGATAGTATTCAAGTTACCGGTGGTAATATTATTGTCTACACCTGTAAAGATGGCTTAAAGGCTTGTGACAGCACCGAAATTGATGGCTATGTCACCGTAGAGGATGGCTATATTGATGTACAGAACGCTTCAAGTAACGGCATTCAGGCGGATGTCAGCATTACGATTAGCGGCGGTTCTGTCAATGTACATTCCACCAAAAAGGGACTCAACTGTGACAATGCACAGTATGTGGAAGGGTGCTATTACGAGTACTAATTCAGAAATTTTCTTGATTTCATGTTTTTCTCCATTTTATATTATTACCTTATTTACCTCAAAAGCTGCCGTATTTTCGGAAAAAGAAAGTACGGCAGCTTTGGTTTATTTTATGATGATGATCCGTGTTAATAGCACAGCGTCAGCACGGGAAAAATATTGCGCAGTACGTCATAGGCGAGAATCAGTCCCAACACCACATAGAATAGCACCCAGGTCCGTGGGACAATGTGGACGTGTTTTCCGGTGATGGCGAAATATACCATTTCTCCGTAAAAACCCAGTCCCACCAGCAGTAAAATCGGTACAGTAGGATTATAGGTAAATGCACGGAGGAAATGTCCATGTAAAATCGACAAAATTGCTCTTGTGTTGCCACATCCCGGGCAAAGATACCCTGTCATCTCGTACAGCGTACAAGTGGGATAATACTTCTACGCCATAAGGGAGAACACGATATCTCTCGCTAAAAAAGCAATGATTATTGCAGCTGGTATGCCAACCGAGCCGATTTTTGCCGCCTTTTGTTTACGGTGCAGCTGTGAAACATCAGGATAAGATATTGCAGATGAAGTTGTGTTCATGTTTCTATGCTCTCATTTCTATGATTATTGTTTCAGCGGCAGACCGCTTTTGTCATCGAAGCTGCCTGACACAATGGCGATTAAATCCAGAACTGTTCCGATGTAGAAGAACCCACCGGTGCAAATCCAAAGCAGACCCGTCCAAAATTTTCCCACATAAAAGCGGTGCAATCCACCTATCCAGAAAAACCCTAATACACACAAAATCAGTGCCACAGTTTTGCTTTTGTTGCTTGTGAGTGTAAAATAATTTGTATGCATTTCAAGCCTCTTAATATGCAGTCTTTTCTGTCAAATATGCCACTAGCTCATCAATAGGCATACGCACTTGTTCCATAGTGTCCCGATCACGCACGGTCACGCAGTTATCTTTTTCCAGCGTATCGAAATCGTAGGTGATACAATAAGGCGTACCGATTTCATCCTGCCGGCGATAGCGTTTGCCAATAGAGCCGGTTTCGTCGAAATCCACGGGAAAATATTTCGCCAGATTCTCATACACTTCCCGAGCCTTTTCACTGAGCTTTTTGGATAGTGGCAGAACGGCAGCCTTAAACGGTGCCAGTGCAGGATGGAAGTGCATCACCACACGCTTGTCGTTCTTTTCCGCATCTACGACTTCCTCATCATACGCCTGCGTGACAATCGCCAGAAACAGTCGCTCTACGCCCAAGGACGGTTCGATGACATAGGGGATATACTTCGTATTGGTTTCCGGATCGAAATATTCCAGCGACTTTCCGCTGTGGTTTTGGTGCTGAGTCAGGTCATAATCTGTCCGATCTGCAATGCCCCACAATTCTCCCCAGCCAAAGCTGAATTTGTATTCAAAGTCAGTCGTCGCCTTGGAATAGAAGCTCAGTTCCTTTTCATCGTGGTCACGCAGACGCAAATTTTCTTCTTTCAGTCCCAGTGACAATAAGAAGTCCTTGCAATAGCTGCGCCAATATTGGAACCACTCTAAATCAGTATCTGGTTTACAGAAAAATTCCAGTTCCATCTGTTCAAATTCCCGAACCCGGAAAATGAAGTTGCCCGGGGTAATTTCGTTTCGGAAGGATTTTCCGATTTGTGCCACGCCAAAGGGCAGCTTTTTCCGTGTGGTACGCTGGATATTGGCGAAGTTGACGAAAATGCCCTGTGCTGTTTCCGGACGAAGATATAGTTCTGATTTCGAGTCTTCAGTGACGCCTTGAAATGTCTTGAACATCAGGTTAAACTGGCGAATTTCTGTAAAATCACCCTTGCCGCAGTTGGGGCAGATGATACCTTTTTCACGAATGTAGCTCATCATCTGCTCGTTTGTCCAACCGGCACATACCGTACCGTCAAAATCTTCAATCAAGTTGTCGGCACGGTGGCGTGTTTTGCACGCTTTACAGTCCATCAGCGGATCCGAAAATCCGCCCAGATGACCAGACGCTACCCACGTCTGGGGATTCATCAGAATGGAAGAATCCAATCCCACGTTATAGGGCGATTCTTGTACAAAGCGTTTCCACCACGCCTTTTTGATATTGCTTTTCAGTTCCGCTCCCAGTGGACCATAGTCCCACGAGTTTGCAAGCCCACCATAGATTTCTGACCCGGGGTAAACAAACCCCCGTGATTTACATAAATCAACAATTTTGTCCATTGTTTTTTGTTCATTTGACAGCATTCGTTTTCTGCTCCTTTTCGCATAAAATATTCTTTACTATTATAGCGGAAAACAGAGGAAATGTCAAGGGTGACACCGAGAGAACGATAAATTTTCTCATCCCCCTTGACAAGTGCTGAAAACTGTGCTATACTAAAGATAATAAAAAATGTTGACGAGAGATGCTTTTTTAAAAATGGTCTTTTCCAGAGAATCGTTGCCATCGGCTGGAAGCGGCGATAAAGACAATAAAAATGGCACACCACTCTCCGAGTCTGCCCAATCCGCAGCGGTCAGTTTCCGTTATCGAACCAGAATGAGGGGTATTTGCCATTTGGGGCATACCTAAACAAGGGTGGAACCACGGGTATAGATTTACACGTCCCTTGCGCAGAATTTTTTCTGTGCAAGTTTTTTTGTGCCTGCACAGAGTACGAAAGGAAGTTTTATTATGATTTCACTCACGTTAAAGGACGGCAGCGTCCGCACGCTGGAATCGCCGACGCCTGCTTTTGAAGTCATCAAGGGCATTGGTATGGGACTCTACAAGGCGGCTTGCTGCGTGAAAATTGACGATAAGGTCTGTGATTTACGTACCGTCCTCGATCACGACTGTACCTTTGAGGTCATGACATTTGACAGCTTAGATGGTAAAAAGACGTTTTGGCATACGGCATCTCACATTCTGGCACAGGCGGTGAAAAGCCTCTATCCGGAGGCAAAGCTGGCGATCGGACCTGCGACGGATGAAGGGTTCTACTATGACTTCGATTTAGAACATCCGTTTACGCCGGAGGAACTTATTAAAATTGAAGCAGAAATGAAAAAGCTGGTAAAGGCGAATCAGTCGCTGGAACAATTCTATCTTCCGCCAGAAGAAGCCCTACAAAAGCTTCGGAATATGGAAGAACCCTATAAAGTAGAGCTATGTCAGGAACACGCTGACAAAGGCGAACCGATTTCGTTCTACCAACAGGGTGATTTCGTAGACTTGTGTGCCGGTCCGCATTTGATGGCTACGGGTACGGTGAAGGCATTCAAGCTGTTGTCCTGTACCGGTGCCTATTGGCGTGGTTCTGAAAAAAACAAGATGCTGTCTCGTGTTTATGCCGTGGCATTTCCGAAAGCAGCGATGCTGGAAGAACACCTTGCAAAGTTGGAGGATGCTAAGAAGCGTGACCACAATAAATTGGGACGAGAACTAGAATTCTTCACCACAGTTGATGTTATTGGACAAGGACTGCCGGTTTTATTGCCAAAAGGCGCACGGGTCGTACAGCTGCTCCAACGCTGGGTCGAGGACGTGGAACAAGAACACGGCTATCTTCTGACCAAAACGCCGCTTTTGGCAAAGCGAGAATTATATAAAATTTCTGGTCACTGGGATCACTATCTGGATGGAATGTTTATCCTCGATGACCCCCATGACGAAACCAAAGAGTGCTTTGCACTTCGACCGATGACCTGTCCATTTCAGTATCAGGTTTATCTCAATCGCCAGCGTTCTTATCGAGATTTGCCCATGCGATTGGGCGAGACGTCCACGCTGTTTCGAAATGAAGATTCCGGCGAAATGCACGGTTTGATTCGTGTGCGGCAGTTCACCATTTCCGAGGGACATTTGGTTCTCCGTCCGGATCAGCTGGAGCAGGAATTTTCTGACTGCTTAGATTTGGCACGCTATATGCTGGATACCGTAGGGCTGCTGGAAGACTGTACATTTCGTTTCTCCCAATGGGATCCGGCAAATCCGGAAAACAAGTATGAAGGTACAGCGGAACAGTGGGATGAAGCACAGCGAGTTATGGGTCAAATTCTGGACGACTTAGGCGTTGATTATACGATCGGTATCGACGAAGCGGCGTTCTACGGACCGAAACTGGATATTCAATATAAGAATGTTTTCGGTAAAGAAGATACGCTGGTTACTATTCAGATAGATATGCTTTTGGCGGAACGATTTGGTATGTACTATAAGGATAAAGACGGGCAGAAAAAGCTGCCGTATATCATCCATCGAACCTCTTTAGGCTGCTATGAGCGGACACTGGCGTATATGATTGAACATTTTGGCGGTGCGCTGCCACTGTGGCTCTCGCCGGAACAAGTGCGCATTGTGCCGATTGCGGATCGGCATCTGGATTTTGCTTATGAGGTGAAACAACAGTTGCAACAGGCGGGCTTGCGTATAGAAATCGACAGCCGTGCAGAAAAAGTTGGTTATAAGATTCGACAGGCAACGTTGGAAAAAGTGCCGTATATGCTGACCATCGGTGATAAGGAATGTGAAGAGAAAACAACCAGTGTGCGTCGGAGAAACGGCGAAGATTTGGGCAGCATGTCCATTGCGGATTTGACGGCAATGCTTGTGGAAGAGGTTCAGATGAAGAAAAAATAAGGGTATTGTTCGAAATCGTTTGAAATACCAGATATACAAAAAATCAGCCACTGAAATCAAATCAGTGTGCTGATTTTTTGCGAGTAGTGCAATGTCATGCAGCTCTTGTTTCTGTCCAAGAAATTTTAGAAGGGAAGATGTTTCTATGAAAAATGCAAAAGTTCGTTTGCCAATGTATTTCATTGGATTGTTTCTGATGACCATTGGAATTGCCATTTCCGTAAAGTCCAATTTGGGTGTTTCGCCAGTGAGTTCGATTCCATACACAATCACTTGCGTATGGGGAATTGAAATGGGAAAAGCAACGATTCTATTTCACTGTGCCTTGGTTTTCATTTAAATATGTATCATGCGCAAGCACTTTCGAGTGCGGAATTTATTGCAGGTGCTGATTGGCGTGGTATTTGGTTATTTTACGACGTTTTGCAATTATCTTGTCTCGTTTCTTCCCACGCCGGAACATATTTTTATTCGGATTGTCATGGCACTGATCAGCATCGTCTTTGTGGCATTTGGAATTTTTCTCTATATGCCGGCGGACATTATGCCCCTTGCAGGAGAGGGGACGATGCAGGCGATTTCAAGTTGTACCGGCATTGCTTTTCAGAAAGTGAAAATTGCCTTTGATGTTTCTATGGTGGTAGTGTCTCTCGTTACGTGTTTGATCTGTATTCGCTCTATGGGAAGCATTGGCGTTGGTACGATTATCAGTGTGGTTTGTGTGGGAGTCGTACTTGGTTGGGTGACGAAGCTGTTTGGAAAAAAGCGTGACCGTTTGCTTTATGGCGCAGAAGCTTCTAAAAAAGAAGCGTAATCAGAAAGCAGAAAAAGCTGTCCAATTTGGACAGCTTTTTGATTTAAAACAATAAATAACTAAGATTATTCTTCAGTGGCAGCAGTCTTCTTCGACGGTCTGCCTCTTTTGCTGGTTGTCGTTTTCGGCACATCTGCCTTTTTTGTAGCGGCAGTGGATTTTGTTGCAGCTGTCTTAGAAGTCGTTGTCTTTGCAGCAGCAGATTTTGTTGCAGATTTTGACGTCGTCTTTGTAGTGGTTGTCTTGTGTGTTCTGGTTGCTCTTTTTGCCGAAACAGATGCCAGGATTTCTTTCAGTTCGTCGCCCTTTATCGGACAGCCTTCAATCGGCAGTTCGCTTGCTTTCCCTTTTTCCAGTGCTTCGAGCAATACTGCAGAATCTGCTGTAATTATTACATCGTTGTCCTTATAGTTATAAGGCTCTACTGCGAGTACACCACTGTCTGCTTTTACGTAGAAGATTCCGGATCCATCGCCGGTAACGTTCACCTGTACAGCTACCGTAGCGGCATCGGACACCTTTGCTTTCATCAACGCTGTTTTTGCACGTTCAAACATTTCTTCAAAAGTCATTTTCCTTTTTCCTTTCCATGGGCAGCATTGCATTGCAAATGCCGCAGGCATTTTTGCACAAGGTTTGCTTTTTGCAGC
>Ga0192267_1033_pt1 | contig 25614 bp, 25 predicted proteins | sample Koala_Koa23_M3_FD_131260 | JGI IMG/M metagenome (GOLD analysis project Ga0192267, IMG submission 131260) | Enriched cells from koala feces incubated with labeled cellulose particles, San Francisco Zoo, California, United States - Koala_Koa2-3_M3 ...
CAGGCCTCCTCCGGAACCCTCGCCTTTGCAAAATCCACAATCTGGTTAAAATCGTCTTCTTTGATGTATACTTTCATCTGTTTTTTCCTTCTTGCTTTAGTCATCGCATACATACAGGTTATATATGTTATCTTATCATGCCGATATTCTCCCGTCTAATACATAAAAAAATAACCCATTATAGTTTTATTCTATAACAGGTTATTTTTCTCTCTGCTTATCCGCGCGCTTTTGTGCGCATTGCGTCAGGCTTTTTTATCGGATTCCTTTCCATCAATGTGCACATCCGCCAGATACTTTATGACTTCTCCCGCGAGTATCAGGCCGACGACGGACGGGACAAAAGCAACGCTGCCCGGAATGTCTCTTCGCTCTGTGCATTTGCGCTTTGTTCCGGGGGGACAGATGCAATGTGCACGGCAGCTAATCTCCATGTCATCCATAGGTGATACCATAAACACATCATCGTTAGTCAGCAATTATTTTAAAACAAATTATATTGAATCCGGATCAGGCGTTTCAGGCTGTCGGGCTGTGAAAATCCCACTGCGATTTCTTACTGTGTTTTCTTAAAATCGGCTTTTCTGTAATGATTCGGAACAGATTCTGAATCATTACGGCTTTTTAGTTTAGGATTGACGTTCTCTTATAAATTGACTATAATAAAATAGTAATTTAGTTTAGCCATATTTTCATCATTGGGGGTTGCAAATAAAGGAGAGATTGTCATGACTTATATCAAACGAGCCGCAGAAGACACCGTTACAAGAATTTCTGACATGTTCCCTGTACTATTGCTAACCGGACCCCGTCAGGTCGGAAAAACAACTCTGCTGCAAAAACTTGCGGAGACTCAGCATAATGAGGGGATCGAACGAACATATGTCACTTTAGATGATCCGGATATAAGATATCTGGCAAAACACGACCCTGCATTATTTTTACAGAGGTATACTCCTCCGGTACTGATTGACGAAATCCAATACGCGACAGAACTTCTTCCTTATATTAAAATGAGTGTTGACCGCTCTAAAAAAAAGGGTGATTTCTGGATTACGGGTTCTCAGGTATTTCGGCTAATGCAAAATGTAAGCGAAAGTCTTGCGGGGCGGGTTGGTATCGTAAATCTTCTGGGATTGTCAGACGCAGAGATTTATCAGGAACCAAGCAAACCGTTTCAGACAGATTCCACTTATTTAATGAGCCGTTTATCCGAACGAACGTCAAAGGGGTTAAACAATATTTATGCCAGAATTTTTAAAGGTTCCATGCCGGAGCTTTACGCGGACGAGAAGATAGACTGGGAAACTTATTACCGCTCCTATGTAGATACGTACCTTCAGAGAGATATCCGCGACCTCGCGCAGGTAGCGGATGAGATGCAGTTTTATAATTTTATGACAATTGTCGCAGCGCATACCTCAAAACCCGTTGTTTATGAAGAACTGGCAACCGCTGCCGGTATTTCCGCACCGACAGCAAAAAAGTGGCTGTCCATCCTGGTGTCATCTCACATTATTGCGCTCGTACAGCCTTACCATAATAATGCCTTGAAACGCGTCGTAAAAATGCCGCTCCTTCATTTCCTGGATACCGGTCTGGCCGCCTATCTGTTAAAGTGGGGAAATCCCGAGGCGTTGGAGAGAGGCGCAATGTCCGGGGCTTTTTTTGAAAGCTACGTGTTTTCAGAAATTTATAAAAGCTATCTGAATGCAGGAAAAGAGCCTCCTGTCTACTATTACAGGGATAAGGATCAGAAAGAAATCGACCTGCTGATCTACCAAAACGGCACTCTCTCCCCCATAGAGATCAAAAAGGCGGCCTCTCCCGGCAGGACAGCCATCCGTAATTTCCGTGTGTTAGAGCCTGTAACGCGCGAGTCTTCTTTTGAGGGGTTAGCAACCCTGAAAACAGAGATAGGAACAGGAAGCGTCATCTGTATGGCAAACGATCTGCTTCCTGTTGACGAAAAAAACTGGTATGTGCCGGCATGGTTAATCTAGGCAAATCCGGCACATTGCAAAGATCGCCCGCATGAAGGCGATCTTTTGTTATGGGCGGATTCTTCTATAGCCGAAGGGTTTTTATATACTCCGCCGCCGACATGGCTGCATTGGCACCGTCCGCCACTGCCGTCACCACCTGCCGGAGGTTTTTCCGGCGCACATCCCCGGCGGCAAAAATACCTTCCTCAGAGGTCACACAAGACTCATCCGCAATAATGTAGCCTGTCTCATCCAGCTGTACAATTCCTCTCAGCAGCTCCGTAGCCGGTTTCATACCCACAGAGACAAAGACGCCTCTGACCGCCAGTCTTGTTCCGTCTTCCAGAATAACGGCCTCCGCCATCTTTGTCCCCTCGACTGCGGTCAGCCGGTGGGGCGTGATAATCTCGATATTACTCTTTTCCCGGATTTGTTTTACCGTATCAGCAAACCCCCGAAACTCCTCCCGCCGATGAATCAGATATACCTTCCGACAAAGTCCTGAGAGATACAGAGTATCCTCCAGGGCGGCATTCCCGCCGCCCACAACGGCTACATCCTGATCAAGGAAAAAAGCGCCGTCGCAAAGCGCACAATACGAAACGCCCCGCTCGGAAAATTCTGCCTCCCCTTTCACGGAAAGGCTCTTATGTTCCGCACCTCCGGCAAAGATGACGGTCTTTGCAGCGATCTCTTTTTCCCCGTCAATCCGAGTCGTCCAACCCGTCGAAGTTTTTTCCAGTTTTACAGCCTTTCCTTCCAAAAAAACTGTACCCATTTTTCTGGCATGTTCCAGAAACCTGCTGCTCAAATCATAGCCGCTGATACCATAAAATCCCAGATAATTATCCACCCGTCCGCTCTCGCTGATCTGTCCCGGCGTATAAGCATTCGAGTCCAGCACAAGCACTTCCAATCCCGCACGCCCGGCATAGATCGCTGCACTCAGCCCCGCGGGGCCGCTTCCGATAATCAATACGTCCGTCATCTGTCCTCCTGTCGATGGTATGCGCCTTTATATACGCACCTACATATCGCATTCTGCCTGCTCATAATCAATGAGTTTCGTGATTGTCGGATGCGTCCCGCAGACCGGGCAGTCCGAATTATACTTCGGCAGCGACACTTTCCGGAAAGTCATCGTCAGGGCGTCATATGTCAGAAGCGTTCCGGTCAGCAGCTGTCCCTGCCCGATGATATATTTGACGGCTTCCATGGCCTGCAGGCTGCCGATGACGCCGCCCATAGCCCCCACCACACCGGCCTGCTTACAGGTCGGCACCGCGTCTTTTGGCGGCGGATCGCGGAACACGCAGCGGTAACACGGTCCCTCTCCCGGCACATAAGTCATAAGCTGACCCTGGAACCGGATGATACCGGCATGGGAAAATGGTTTTTCTGCCATCACGCATGCATCGTTAATCAAAAATTTTGCAGGGAAATTATCCGTCCCGTCGATAATAAAATCGTAATCTTTTATCAGATCCAGTATATTATCTGCGGACACAAATGTCCGATAGGTGTTGACCGTAACATCCGGGTTCATCCGGTTCATGGTTTCTTTCGCGGACTGTACTTTTGCCTTTCCCACATCTGGCGTTCCGTGAATAATCTGGCGCTGAAGATTCGAGAGATCCACCTCATCCGCATCGGCAATACCGATGGTGCCGACGCCGGCTGCCGCCAGGTACATCGCGGCAGGCGCTCCCAGCCCTCCGGCACCGATGATCAGCACCTTCGCCTTCAAAAGTTTTTTCTGCCCTTTTACTCCGATTTCCTTTAAAATAATATGCCTGGAGTAACGCTCCATCTGCTCGTTGGTAAAAGCCATCATCTCCCGCCTCCCATAAAGTAGAGGAATTCCACCTCATCCCCCTCGGCAAGCTGTCGGGTAGAAAAGTCTGCTCTCTGCACAAATTCCTCGTTCACGGAAACCGTCACATACTGAGGCGTTTCCACCTTCTCCGCTTCAATCAGTTTTTCCACCGTGATGCCTTCTTCATAAGATTTCTTTTCTCCGGCTACGATAATATTCATGATATGATTACTCCTTTATATGTTCTTCTCAATCTCACGGACAAGGTCTTCCTTCTTCTGCACGCCGCTAAACCGGGCGACCTCTTTTCCGTTTTTTAAAAATAAAATGGTCGGTGCCGAAGACACCTCCCAGCGGAAAACCAGCCCGCGCTCATACACCACATTCACCTTGTCCACAATCACCTGATCCGCATAGGTTTCCTCCAGTTCCGCCAGCAGCGGCGAAACCGCCTTGCATGGCAGGCAACTGTCTGAATAAAAATCCACGATTGCCAGTTTATCACTGTTTAATACCTCTGTATCAAAATCCGCCTCCGTCCATCTCTTTGCCATAACTTAATCACCCGCCTTTCTCACAATCAGGTCATAGGTATCGTCCTCATTTTTCAACAGCTTTAAAATCTGATGCCCTTCCTCCTTGATACTGCGCGGGACATTCTGCACCGGTTCTCCGTCATTCATGTGAATCGAGAGAATCTGTCCCTCATCCAGTTCTTCCAGCGCCACCTTCGCCTTCACAAAAGTGACCGGGCATACCACGTCGGTAATATCGACGGTTTCGTCAATTTCATATGCCGCACTCATGCTCATTCCATCCCTTCTGTTAATTCGTGTTGTAATTTTTCCCTTTTTATATACGCTGACACACGGATTTCTCTGTTCCTACACATTTCCAGAGTCCCGCTCTTCATATATATACCTCACTTGATCAAATGCTGCGTTCGGAAAGCACATATAACAATACCCCATCAGTTCCCACAAAATTTCTTTAACTACATCCTGGCGAAATTCTCTTGTTTCCTGACACGACCCTCGTCTCTTCCTGCTGCAACAATCTACTACTCATCCCGGTAAGCCGCCCACATCTTCCTGCGAAACTCTTCTTCTCCCACCCGCTGCAGAGTGAACCGGAAGCGCTCACCGGCCTCAGCATTTTCCTCAAAAAAAGTAATCGCCGCGTCCGCCACACGGAAAAACGTTTCCTCATCTTTGATCAACGGCAAAAACTGCTCCCCGGTATATATCTTATTTCCAAACAGGCCGCCGAAAGATACCAGATAGCCGCTCTCACCTTTCCATGCATCAGTGGGACATGATTTCACACAGCGTCCGCAGTAATTACACTTCTCCCGGTCAATCAGGACTTCGGTATCTGTACAGGTAATCGCTCCCTCGCGGCAGGTCTTTTCACAGACGCCGCAGTTGATACAAAGATCCGATTTCCATGTTACTTCCATCCCGCCCTTAACGCCGAGATCATTTTCCTCCGCCTTCAGACAATTGTTCTGGCAGCCGGTGACACCAAATTTAAACTTGTGAGGAAGCTCCCTGCCGAAATAACGGTCGTTGAGCTTCTCGGCCAGAGCAGCAGTATCAATACATCCACTGGGACAAATCGCCCCGCCCTGACAAGCCGTTACCGTACGAACGCGCGGGCCACAGACACCGGGGCTTACGCCGCCCTCCGCAAGACGATCTTTCACTTTTTCGATATCATCAATATGGATAAAAGGAATCTCCACGCCCTGACGCGAAGTCATATGTATGTATCCTTTTCCAAACTCATCCGCCACATCGGCGATCGTCCGAATATTTTCTGCTGTCAAATGTCCGCCGGTCACCTGTAAGCGCAGAGAGAAATATCCTTTCTGCTTCTGACGCATAAAGCCGCCTTTTTTCAGTGTTGCATAATCGATACCTGCCATCTTGCTTCCTCCCTGTTATACTCCCTTTTCATATAAATCAATTTCTGTTTTCTCCCCTTCGCAATAATTATCAGATTACTTTTACGACTCCCGAATCGCTCTCCCAAAATCTTCCATAAGGTCTTCCACATCTTCAATCCCGACACTGACCCGGATCAGGTCATCATAAACCCCCGCCGCCGCTTTTTCCTCCTCGGTGCTGTGCACGGCCAGCGTAGACTCCGGATGGAGCACCAGCGTTTTTGTATCACCGATATTCGACACCTGAAGCGGGATTTTCAGGTTGTCCAGAATCCGGTACGCCCGTTCCCTGCTTCCGACGCGGATGGTAAGAATCCCGCCGTAATGACCGGCAAACTGTTTCTCTGCGATCTCATGAGAGGGATTCACCTCCAGCCCGGGATAATTCACAGTTAGATCCGGGAAGCCTTCCTGCAGCCACCGGGCAAGAGCCAGCGCGTTATCGGAGATCCGTTCCATCCTTAGTCCCAGAGTTTCCAGCCCGATCATATTATAAAACGCATTCTGCGGAGCCAGACATCCGCCTGTATTGCGAAAGAAGCCGTTGCGCAACTTCACCGCATAAGCAAAAGGGCCAAACTTCGCAAACTCACGAAGACCCGGATATTTATTTGCATCCCAGCAGAACTTTCCCCCGTCCGTAATCACCCCGCTGATAGAGTTGCTGCTGCCGTTGACATATTTGGATGTAGAGTTGATCACGATATCAGCGCCCAGCTCAATCGGTTTTACAAGATAAGCGGTCGCCACCGTATTATCAACGAACAACGGCAACCCCTGACTGTGAGCCAGATCCGCCAAACTTCGGATATCTGTGACATCCAGCTTCGGGTTTCCAATCGTCTCCGCAAAATAACATCGGGTATGGTCGTTTGTCTTCTCCCTGAATGCATTCAGATCATTATTCTTCACATAGCGTGTCGTTACTCCGAAACTTTCCAGCTCGCGGAACAAATCGATTGTGCCGCCGTACAGGCTGGCGCTGGAAACAATCTCATCTCCCGCCTGCAGAATATTCATCAGTGCATTAAACACCGCCGCCATCCCGGAAGCACAGGCCACGCTGGCGACTCCTCCCTCTAAAACAGTCATCCGCTTTTCAAAAGCCTCTACCGTCGGATTTCCTAACCTTGTATAAGAAAATCCCGGCGCTTTATTGTGAAAAATCTGTTCCATACGCTTTGCTGATGCGTGCCGAAATGCACTGGATTGACAAATCGGCGGCAAGGTTGCTTCCGATTCTGCGTCTCCAAAGAAGGGAAACTCCTCCGTCCCGTGCAACAAAGTTGTGTTAAATTTCATATCGTGCTCCTTACCAACCTTACTAAAACGGGCAAGACAAAGTAAAAATTTTACTCATATAGAATAACTAAACGGTGTCTCTGCCTCTCGGAAAAATTCCCGATACAGTTCATCTTTGATCTGTGTAAACTCCGATCCGGTCCGCTTTCGCGGCACGGACAACTCCACCTTTTTCACTTTTTGCACTCGGCCGGGTCTGGGTGTCATGACCACTACCTGATGACCCAGATAAACCGCCTCGTCAATATCATGTGTGACCAGTATCATCGTAATCGGCTCCTCTTCCCAGATCTTCAAAAGCTGATCCTGAAGATGTATCCGTGTAATGGCATCCAACGCGCCAAACGGTTCATCCAAAAGCAGAATTTTCGGTTGGTTTGCCAGAGCTCTTGCGATTGCCACGCGCTGTGCCATGCCGCCGGACAATTCCCTTGGAAAAGCTTTCTCAAAACCACTCAATCCGACCAATGCGATATATTTTTCAATCCATAAATCGTCGTTTTTCTTCTCTCCGGCCAGGCTGAAACGAATATTATCTTTTACATTCATCCAAGGAAGCAAACGATGATCCTGAAAAATAAATCCTTTTTCACGCGACGGACCGCGCACCGCTTTCCCATCCACTTTTACAGAACCCTCAAACTCCCGCTCCAGACCGCCGATAATCCTCAAAAGTGTGCTTTTTCCACATCCGCTTCCGCCAATCACCGAAATTATTTTCCCCTCTGGAATCTTTAGATTAATGTCCGACAACGCCTGTACGATGCCATCCTTAGTCTGGAACTGCTTATTCAAATGTTCGATTGTTACAATATCTGCCATTCTGTCGCTCCATTCATGACTTTTTGACCCTGGTGTTATCATATCCATGTAATGGCTCGCTTACGTATCTGTCGAAGCAGGTCGTCCATGAGCTTTCCCACAATTCCGACGATCAACATTCCCAAAACAACAATATCCGGCCGGGACAGGCTACGTCCGTTGGAAAGCATATATCCAACACCCTTCGTTGCGCCAATCATCTCTGCGGCAACCACGCAAACCCAGGCATTTCCAAGTCCCAGACGGATTCCCGTCATAATGGATGGAAGCGCCCCCGGTATGATAATCTGCCGAATCATTTTTATCTTCGGGATTTCATATACCTCCGCCAGCTCATAATATTTACGATCGATGCTTTTTACACCATCAACGATATTGACAAATATCGGGAAAAAAGCACCCAGAAAAATAATATAAATCTTCGAGCCCTCCCCTATGCCAAACCACAAAATAGCCAGCGGAATCCAGGCAATGGGCGGAATGGGGTGCAATATTTGAACCACCAGATCTGTGAATATCTCCACTTTCGGGAACAGCGAAGCAGCCATTCCAAGTACAAACGCGCAAGCCAGTGCCAACAGGAAGCCCTCCAGTACACGAGCAAAACTAACCCAGATACTTGTAAACAAGACACCATTTTTTACATACTCTATTATTACTTTTACAATACCCATCGGAGAGGGCATTGTGTAGGGCTTGATGATTCCAAACAAATCCGCAAGCTCCCACACAATAAGAACCAAAATGGGAAGAGCGAGGTAAAGTGCCCAATATCTCAGTCCTCTTTTCTCTCTTTTCATCACCGCTTCGTTTCCTCCAAACCTGCGTCAGGTAATCTGAACTACTGAATTTACCGATTTCCACCTTATATTTTTTGCTTACTCAATCGCTTCCAGATACTCTGTATTGATAAAACTGTCAATATCTACATCATTGGAAATAATGCCCGACTCAAGTGAAAAATCCTTTACTTTTTCAATCTCATCAATATCATCCTGTGTCAATTCTGTCGTAAACGTGAAGTTATCCAGAATCAACTCCATCAGATCTGCTTCCACTCCGAAATCATCTGCTATGGCAGCTGCTGCATCCTCCGGATTCGACTCAATATATTCGTCTGCCCGGTCAAGCGCACGAATGTATGCCTCAATCACTTCCGGATTTTCCTCCGCGTAAGAAGAAACTGCATAAGTAACCGTGTTGCCGCGCTTTACGCCGGTACCATCCGCCAACACTACAGCCGACCCTTCCGAAGTCAGTTTTGAGATATACTGCTCCCAGATAACAATAGCATCCACCTCGCCTGTAGTCAGTGCCGTCGGCTGGTCTCCGGCTCCAAGGTTAATGGATTCCACATCATCCAAAGTCAGGCCTTCCTGATCAAGCAGAAGCGCCAGCAAATGCTGCGCATAGGAGCCGGTTGCATACGCAACCTTTTTCCCTTTCAGATCTGCCACCGACGTTATATCTGAATCCGGCGTTACCAGAACAGCCAGACCTTTCTCCCCATAAGCGACATTAGATACAATTTCAATTTCCTGACCGCTGGATTTTGCAATAATTGCCGGCAAATCCGCCATGTAACCCAGATCTGCTTCTCCGGCCGCCACCGCCTCATTAACCAAAGGACCGGACTGGAACTCCGTCCATGTAAAATCAGCACCGACAGCTGCCAGTTCTTCTTCCAGATAGCCCAATTCATATGCCACCCAGATATTAGAGTAAAGCGGATAAGGCTGCGCCGCAATACGCAACGCCACTTCCGCCTCATCCGAAACTTCTGCCGTTTCCGAATCATCCGATTCCGACGTTCCCTCATTTGAAATGTTCTCATTCTCCGAGGAAGTGCTGTCGGATGACCCGCAGCCCGTCAACAGCATTGCTCCCATTCCTGCAGCCAATATAATAGATAATACTTTCTTTTTCACAATGTTCTCTCCTTGTCTTAATTCTTTTTTCGAACGCGAGTAAATTCTCTCAAATCTAAGTTTTCGCTTTCCATCTATCCCAATGTCATAATTGTATTCCAATATCAGAAATCTGATTTATCCATACTCTATAGTCTCTCCGCTCTGTCTGTCGACACCGCAGGAGTCCTCCCGCGGACAGATAATTAACACGGCGCATTTTCCATCCCTTTCCTTACAAATATCAACCTGCATTTCTGTTCTTCGGTTTTTATATTCTCAATTTTTTCATTTTTCTCAGAATTCTCCGTGTTCCGTCCTCGCTATAATGTCATTCTGTAAATCTTTCGATAATTCACAGAAGTAAGCACTGTAACCGGCCACCCGCACCAGCAAATTCCCATAATTCTCCGGGTGTTTCTGCGCTTCAAGAAGTGTCTGTCGGTTGATGATATTAAACTGGAGATGCCAGAGTTTTAAATCACGCCAACTCTTAATATAAGCGACCAGCTTCTTCGTCCCCTCCTCGCCTTTGACACACTGAGGACTCAGCTTGACATTCAAAAGCCGCGCCGCGCGATTGCGGAAATCATAGTTTTTCGTCGCATAGTTTGACAGCAGAATCGCCGTCGGTCCGTTTTTATCCGCTCCCTGAGAAGCAGAAGATCCATCCGATAGCGGTGTCCATGCGTATCTTCCGTTCGGTGTTGCCGATACTACTTTTCCAAACGGTACATTCGATGTAAAAGGCACATACCGCAGGTCCAGATGAACACCCAGTTCCTCAGAATACTGCTTTGTGAAAGACAGAAGCTCCCGGTCAAGAAGTTTACCGATCTCATCCGCATAGTCATCGTCGTTTCCGTAAGCCGGCGCATTTTTTAAAATTTGCCGCTCAATCTCATACCCCACGAAATTATTGAGAAGAGCCTCTTTTACGCGGGCAAGTGTCAATCGTTTTTCCTCATATACTACTTTTTTGATAGCCGCCAGAGAATCAATCACCGTTCCATATCCGATAAACTCAAAATATCCCAGGTCAATGCCTCCCTCAATCTTCGGTTCATGTAGATTTTTGCAATTTTTCATGCAAAGCTTGTGCAGCATAGATCCCAGGGGTGAACCAAAGTAATTCCCACGCAGACGAATAATCTCATGCTGCTGGATGAACGCGTGTTTCATAAAATTTTTCTGCTGCTTAAGATATGCCTCCAAAAAATCATCAAACGTTTCAAATGTTTCCGGCTCGCCAGTAGTCAAACCAATGACCTCATCCCCGTACTTTTGCATTTTTCCGTTGTATAATGTCATCTCCAGCGCCGCTGCAAAATTAATATAGGCACAGGGTGAAGTATAAGTATCTCTGTTCGGCATCCGGGCTTCGGCACAACCGGATACAGAATAATCATACGCTTCCTCAAACGTCGCTCCTTTCGCCAGCAACAGGGGAATCACTTCCTCATCGTTGATCAGTTTCGGGAAACCGGAACCATCCTTAATCGTCTCCGCCACCTCGTAGAGATAACGTTCCGGAGACCGCGTGTGAATCCGTGCCGCCAGATCCGGATAATTTAACGGGAATTCCCTCTTGGATCGAAGAAACAGATAAGTCAGCTCATTCGTGGCGTCGTCACCGCCTTTCGTCTGTCCGCCGATCGTTACCGCCTCCCAGTGGGCGTAACCTTCATTAAAACTGCCTCCCGCCTTGGACAGGTAAAGATCAATGTACTGCGCCATGGACACCCATACACACTCCAAAAGTTCCTCCGCCCGATCATCATCCAGAATTCCTTTTTCTTTATCTGCCTTATAAAACGGAAAAAGGTACTGATCCATCCTCCCGTTGGAAATAACAGTCCCTGTTTTCTGCTCGATACGGGAGAAAAGCTGGATAAACCACTGGCTCTGTACTGCCTCATGGAATGTCTCCGGCGGATTCGCCGGAACCCTGCGGCAGATGCGGGCAATCTCCGTCAGTTCCGCTTGGCGTTGCGGGTCGGATGTAAACCGCGCTTTATTCTCCGCTTCGTCCGCGTGGCGATTCGCCCAGAGAATGATGGCGTCCGCTGTCAGGATCACCGCCTCAAGAAACGGCTTTTTTTCCGTGCTGTCCACCGCCGAAAATTCATCCAGCGCATTCAGCGCTTCTTCCGCTTCGCGTCGAATTCCAAGAAAGCCGATTTTTAAAGGCTTTTCATAATCATGCACCCATTGGATAGAAGAACGGAAAGACGCGGTCTCATTTACGATATAACGTGATGATTTTTCCTCATCTTCGTTATAGGTCAGCCGCTTTGTCTCCTCCGGCAACGCGTTTACCAGAGCCTCATGAAATGTCTTTCCTTTCCAGTAGGGAGCAATCTCTTGAATCACGTACTCCGCATCTTCCGCGGTAATATCAAATGGAGAACTCTCCCGGGACGGCAGACTTCTGATTGCCTCATCTAACACATCACCGTCCAGCTCCGGATAAAGGATTCCATACCTTCCCTCCCGTCCGGCTCTGCCGACGATCAACTGGCGATCATCAATATAAACCGTTGCCTGCTCCGCATAGCGATACAACGCTTTCGCCCACCTCAAAATCAATGGCTGCCCCTCCGTCTCCCGAAAAGACTCTGTAAAATATTTTCCCCGTTCAATATCTATGCTGGGGCGCGCGCCCGCAAAAGACTCGAGAATTTGCCAAGTCCGTTTTTCTTCCGGTATATAATGACCACAGATTCGTTTTTCCTGCGGAGATAAAGCTAATGCTTCCATGTATTGCCTCCTTTCCGAGTTTAGTCATAAGATTTTTACAAGAATCATTTAAAATGACCACTGCCCATTCTCTTTCACTCATTATTTCTTAATTCATAGTATTTATATATGTTATGTTGGCAATGGTACCATTTTCGCATAATTCTGTCTAATACCAAAAAAAATAACCCGCTATAGTTTCATCCTATAACAGGTCATTTTACACATAAGCAACTCTCTTTGAAGGAAAGAGTAGGAAGATGCCGTTACCGCAATCACCCGATCTCCCAGAGCTTCCTTCGCAGCATATAGCAGAAACGTAGAATCTACGCCGCCGGAAAAGGCGACTGCAACGCTTTCCAGACTTTTTAAACAGTCCTGCAATTTCTGATATTTTATGGATAAATCCCGAACCACCTATTCCTCCTCAACCTTATCCGGCCAAACCGAAAAGTTTTTCATAGTATTCATATAAGTTATAAGATATCGCAAATCCTCACAGAATGTTATGCTTTTACTATTTTTGCATTTATCCTACTATTCCTATTGATATAGTATGTTAAAGGTGGTAGAATAAGTGCATCGGATTTCAGACTGATGACGGAACGCATCAGGAGAACGGAGTTGTGTATCCGAGACATACGGTCGCGTACGCCGTACCGGCAGTATTTGACACTACCAATTTTAATCAGGAGGCTTTTAAAATGTCAAAAAAAGAAAACAGATTCAGAGATTGCGATATTACCACACAGGCCATCCATACAGGAACCGATTATGATGAGGGAACCGGCGCCGTCCGCCGCCCGCTGCACATGGCAAACAGCTACAAACTGCCGGATGACCTTTCCCAGGTCAATTACTCCTCCACAGATCTTCTGATGTATTCCAGAAACGGCAGCGCCAACCAGCACTGGCTGGAGGAAAAAATCGCAGCCCTTTATCACTCCGACGACGCGATCGTATTGGCCAGCGGAGTCGGGGCGCTGCATGCCCTGTTCTGGACACTGTTAGAGACAGGAGACCGTGTACTGTATCCGAACGTCAGTTACATGGCGGTCTACCGGATGTTCCATGAGCTGTTCAACAAAAAGTTCGGTGTAGAAACTGTTATGGTAGACATGACAGACCTTGATGCGGTAAAGGAAGCAATTACGCCCGGCACAAAACTGGTTCACATTGAGACGCCCGATAATCCGACGGTAGGAGTGACAGACATCGCGGCGATCGCAAAGATTGCACACGAAAACGGCGCTGTCCTGTCGGTGGATAACACCTTTGCCTCACCCCTGAACCAGCGGCCGCTGGAACTGGGAGCCGACTTTGTAGTAGACGCACTCACAAAATTCATCAACGGCCACGGAGACGCGCAGGGAGGAGCGATCATATCCAACGATTTGGAAACCATGGATCGGATCCGCTACGAAGCGCAGGTCAATGTGGGCGCCGTGATCAGCCCGTTTAACGCGTGGCAGATTTTCCGCGGTTCCGTTACCTTCCCGCTGCGCATGGAACGGATCAACCATTCCTCCCAGACGATTGCCGAGTGGCTTATGCAGCGGAAAAATGTTACCTTCGTGTCCTACCCCGGACTCCCGATCCATCCGGAATATGAGCTGGCCAAACGGCAGATGAAAAACGGGTTCGGCGGCGTGATTTCTTTCGGCATAAACGCGGACGATAAAACGGTCGAACGGTTTTGCGCGAAGCTGAAAGTCGTCACCTTCGCCGTCTCCCTCGGACATGACGAAAGCCTGATTTTCCCGCAGCCGAGCTACGATGAGCGAATCCATCTGTACCCGGAAAGGTTCCGGAACGGCTTTATCCGTTTCAGCGTCGGGCTCGAGTCTCCCGAAGACCTCATACAGGATCTGGATCAGGCGTTTCAGGCTGTCGGGCTGTAAGGCAGCTATATTCCAGAATAATCTCTTCCATGCTATGCCCGGCATCGCGTTCCCGCAACATACGCCTTGCCGGATTCTCTCTCGATTTTACGCGGTGATACAGAGGCTCCAGATAGCATTCCTCACCAAACCCTCTCTCCCGCAATCCCTCCTCAGCCAGCTTCACGATCCGGCCGACCAGATGATAAAGGCTGTCAATATCTACAAACCCCGGCAGATCTCTTTTTACAAAAAGTTTCCGCAGCTCCATCTGATTATAACCATGATGATAAATCACATGATCATTCGCCAGAATGCCGGATAACTCAGACAGTTTTTCCTTAAGCCCCACGTAAAAAGCCGCTACCGCCATGCTGTCAGAAACCGGCTGACAGCACGCGCTCCGAAACTCTACCGTTCCGCGGAATGTCAGATCCTCAAATTTAAATGTCCGCAGCCAGGCCAGATCCTCGATCTGCGGAATCACATCAACCTCATGATAACATCCGTCCGCAAAGTATTCGCCGCGTACTGATTCCATCCGGAAATAATCCCAGATGCAAACAGGCCGGAAATTAATATATTTTTCTCCTCGCTCAACACAATAAATGCTTGTGGATTCTATGTATGACAATAAATCGTCCACCGTATCAAATCGACAGTCAAACATACCAATATTGTGAGGGTTGATTCCCTGCGAACTGTTTTCCCAGAGCATATCCCGGCTGCAGAGCAGATCTTCATGCTCCCCCAAAAGGACGGAATTTCCAAAAAGAAGCACGTTAAGCGGTTCCAGGCGTGAAAATACATTCATTGTCAGCAGTAACTCGTCATAACTCACATCCAACTGCACCTGTGACGCGCTGCAGAACGTCCCAAACGCAGGATATTCATGAAAATACATCGGCTCTTCCTGCTGATATTTGTCCCGAAGACTCAGATGATGAAAAAGCATCCGGTATCGTCCGTTTTCAATAGGTACATTATGATTATAAATCCGGTACGGGTTGATTCCCATACCTGTCAGTGTATAATGAAAACGCCCGAAAAGCGTATTCAGATAGCGATAATATCTGCGGAAACGTTCATTCAGCGTATGAAGCTCCTTTTCCCGTCCCATGGAAAGCTCCAGATTATTATAAGAACAGTCAAAAGAGAGAATATCCCCAGTCTTCGGACATTCGGCGGCGTACATATGTCCCTCGTCATCCCACCCGGTCGGGCGGAATTGAAAATGTTCAACAAATTCCCTGGCCACCTGATGGACTTTAGAAAAATCCACTGCCTCTCTGTCCAGATTCACAATGGGTAGTTCCAGTTCAATGCCGATGTAATGCTCCCGTTCATTTCTTGTCGGTTCTATGTATTTCTGATACAGGTGCTCCCGCACTGCCTTTTCATCTATCATGGGTATCCTCCCAACTCATCATCCGCTCCCGGCTGCAAAATTTCTCTGACTGCTTGTACTCTCAGGCCATCCCTCCTACAGGCTCGAGAAAATCTGATACAGGAATTTCATATTTTCCTCATTATCCTCGAACACCTGGCCGTGATTCGTTCCGGTATAAATCAGCTCCCCGTTCCGCCAGGCCAGAAGCGTGGTCATCGGCACAGGCTCCCACACATCCCGTCCCAGCGGTTCCGTGGAAAAAACCACCTGACCCTTCCGCTTCCGGAAATGCAGGGAATTCTCATAATTTGTATGCACATACATATATTCTCCGTCGCTGATGATCAGATTCAGCTTATTCCCCTTCGCCATGTCGGTGATCAGCTCATCCAGAAGCCGAAAACGTTTCTCCGCATCCAGTTTCCCTTCCGACCGCGTCCTACGGTTCACCTCATCCAAAAGGAAGAGAAAAATCCGCTCACTGTCCGTATCTCCGACCTGCCGTCCCACATAACGATTCAGCGGCTCATACTCAAAAATCGTCCCATTGTGGATCAGTGTCCACTTCCGCCCGGTACAGTCCGCACCCGAAAAGGGATGACAGTTTTTATACTCCACATTTCCGATGGTCGCATAACGGATATGCGCCAGGATCAGCTTTCCCTCCACCGGGACCGTCAGCCTCTCATGGAGATAACTGCTTTTGTCTGCCTCCAACGGCTCCTTTTCTATAACCGCACTGTTTCCATCCAGAATCGCCAGCCCCCATCCGTTCGGGTGCCGGCAGCTGTGACGATAAAATTCTCTCAGATCATCCCGGCACTCAACCGGTTGGCGCGCACACACACCGAATAATTCACACATGACAAAATCCTCATATCAAAATCTAAACCTGAAACTTTTCCGCATATCCTTCCGCAAGACGAATGCCTTTCTTCACATACCCTTTCTGAAATCGCTCCCGAACCTGCGCCGCATATCGTTTGGAAGGATCCTCCACTTTTTCCCGTTGGAAAGCCAGACACTCCCGAACTTCATTCTCCTGTCCGGTAAAATACTCCGACAGGGTTTCTTCCATCGCATCCAGGACCTCCGCAGCAGCTTCCCTCACCGGGCGGCGCAAATGCCAACCGCACTCAATCTGAATCTCATCCGCCTGAAAAAGAGCAGCCTCCTTCATATTGCGAATTGCGACCATCTGTTCAGCCGTCCCGATTGTTTCATCCTCCTTAAGCATCAGCCATACCAGAAGCAGATGGATAAACCGAAGATCCAGCCGCCGGATTCCCACCGGGCAGAACGGATTTAAATCCAACATTCGCAGTTCCACATGGCTGACGCCATTTTTTCTGAGATTATCTGTAGTATTTTCACCGCGGGCTTTTAAACGCACAGGATAATAGAGTTCCGTAGATGCCGTGATCATCCGGTTCTTCACATACCCGTCGATACTGTCCGCATAAGCATCCAGGGACGAAAAATCCAGAATCGGTACAAAAGAGTTCCAATAACCGATCTCACTGCAGCGCGGGGAAGCATATCGGTTCACTACCGTCTCATCCAGATCTCCTACCCGATAATAAGAGCCATCTAAAACGGGGCTCGCCGCCGTCAGGTATACGATCAGCCAGCTGTATTTGACCGCCTTTTTCCCCAGTTCCAGATATATCTGATCCTTGTATTCCCGAAATTCCTGTTCTTTCTCTCCGGCTGCACAATTTTCTTCGCGTGAATCAGCCTTCTCCCGTTTATCATTGGATACAAGATTCCTCTCCGTCTCACTTACAGCTTTTTTCTTCCCGCGACAGGAAAAATCCGCCCGCAGCAATTCCTCCGGAAAGGAAAAGTTATAATGGATTCCGGAGTACAGCATTTTCTTCTTTCCGTACTTCGATGCCAGATACTCCCGATAGACGCCTTTGCCCTCCTGTCTTCCGGTAAAATTTGCAATCGGTATATCCGCCTCTCCGCAAACATAAGGGGGATTCGAAAAAGGCCAGAGATACTCCCTGCCTGTCTCTAACTCTAACAGCCGATCCGCCGTTTCCCGATAAAGTTCGGCCAGCTCCGCCCACACTTCTTCAATACTGTCGTTCACACCGGTAATCAGTTCCACCTGATTTTCACAGAAGTCACGGTCAATCCGGCTGTCATCAGGGAAAGGGTGCGGCGTGTGTGAAAGGTAGCCGAGTTGATCTACGCGAAGGCTTTCTTTTTCTAATCCAAACCTGCCTCCTGAAATATATTTTTTTAATTCTCTCTCATCCGGCAGAAAACCCATAGCACTCTCCCTTCCGCCCTAACAGTTCATATTTTCGTTCTCCAAATCGATGGTAAGGCAACAGCTCATAGGTATAGTTTTGCCTTCCATTCAGGAAGTCACGAATTGCCTGAATATCTTCTTTCGCATCATTAAAACCGGGAATCACCGGCGTTCGGACATGCTTGTGAAGGCAGGGAAATTCACAGAATAACATATCCAGATTATCCAGAATCAGGCGATTATCAGCTCCGATCACGCGCAAATGTCTTTCTTCATCCATACTCTTGACGTCGTACAGAATATAATCCAGATACCGCGCCGCTTCCCGTAAAATGTCCGTCCCGCAATATCCGCAGGTTTCCACAGCCGTATGAATGTGACGCCGCTTTGCTTCCTTTAAAAGTGCCAGCGCAAACTCCGCCTGGTAGAAAGGTTCCCCGCCGGATAAAGTCAGACCGCCTTCACCGTGAGAATAAAAAACACTCTCTCTGTCAATTCTGTCTATCACAGTGTTTACTTCCACAGTCCGGCCATAAATTCCCAGAGCCCCGGACGGACAGGCCGACAGACAGTCTCCGCAGGCAATACATTTCTCATGATCCAGCCGCGCACCGGAAAGAGCATGACAGGAACAGATTCCATCACACAGTCGGCAGCCCTCATTCCAAATACATTTGCGTTCGTCCAGATATACCTCCGGTCTCATAATCTGAGACTCCGGGTTGGCACACCATGGGCAGCGCAGCGGACACCCTTTTAAAAACACAATCGTGCGGATACCCGGACCATCATGCAAAGAATATGGCTGGATGTTGAAAATAATTCCTTTTGGCGTATCTGCTTTCAATGTATCTCACCCCTATATATCCCGAAGGTACTTTTTGATCGCTGCGACATACTTTTCTCCGACAGGACTCAAAACCATATTTTTCAACATGACGTAACCGATCTCCATCGTATCTGCCGCTTCTTCTTTTTCTCTGAAAGGCACTGCCACAAAATCGTCACCATTTAACTCTTCACAGATAATGCCGGAGCATAGGGTATAGCCATTCAGGCCAACCATCAGGTTCAGCATCGTTCCCCGATCATTGGCCTTGATACTCTGTGCATATTCATTCGCCACGAGTACTTCCTCTGCAAGATAAAACGTGCTGTCACTCCCCTGCTCAAAAGACAGGCAGGGATAGTCTGCCAGCTGCTCCATCCCGATACTCTCTTCCATTGCAAGGGGATGATGCTTCCACAAATAAACATATGCGTGGCAGTCTACAAGATGATGAAATTCCAGATTGGCCGATTTCATCAGTCTGGTCATAGCCTTGCGATTGAAATCCGAAAGGTATAAAATGCCGATTTCGCTTCTCATTGTACTGACATCCCGAATCACTTCTCTGGTCATCGTCTCCCGGATCGCAAACTCATACTGCGACATATCATATTCCTTTGCCATGTCTACAAAAGCTTTCACCGCAAAAGAATAGTGTTGTGAAGACACACCGAATTTCTTTTTGTACGTACCATATTTCCCGTATTTCCCCAAAAGCGCCTGGTATTTGCTATAAATATCTCTGGCATACGGCAAAAACTCCATACCGTCATTCGTCAGAACTACGCCGCGCCCGCTCCGGTATAAAAGCGTGACTCCCAGCTCTTTTTCCAATTCTTTCACCGCATTGGTCAGCGATGGCTGAGACACTAAAAGCTTTTCTGCAGCTCTGTTCATGGAGCCCGTCTCCGCTATGGTAATGATGTAAGACAACTGAACCAATGTCATTGCCTCACCCCACCTCTCTGTAAATCATGTCATATATCCTAGTAATTATATCGGTATGATATGCTTTAAAATTTTAAAAGGAAAAAGTATATTTGTCAAGCGGGAATTCATCCGAGTCGTTTATTCATATTGTTTCATATGTCAATCAAAAATTTTATTCTCCCTAATATAAGAATTTTTAAGAAAATATTCGGTGCTTGAAAATTTTCCCGATTGCCGCAAACGCGCATAAAATAAGGCTTTCTGCTGGGTCTGGAAAACTTTTTTCAAAAAATTAGCACTCGCCTCTTGACAGTGCTAACAATCTGTGTTACAACATATGCAACACATAAAACAAATATAGCAAACAACCTGCCGGGCAGGTAATTCAAACAGAAAGAAGGAATACGATATGTTAAGACCAACAGTTTTCACAGACGGCTTTGTAGACAATGTTTTTGATGATTTTTTCAACGACGCATTCTGGAGAGGAACGGAGGTTAATTCCGTTAATAAGATGAAGACAGACATTCAGGATCTGGGCGAGAGCTACCTGATCGAGATGGAGCTGCCCGGATTTGCCAAAGAAGATGTACGCGCGGAGCTTAAGAACGGTTACCTCACGGTTCGGGCCGCACGCAGTGTACAATCTGAGAATAAAAATAAGAAATATATCCGCAAAGAGCGCTACAGCGGCCATTATCAGAGGAGCTTTTATGTGGGCGAGAAAATCACCCAGGACGATATCAGCGCCAGATTCAAAGACGGCATTCTCATACTTACGGTTCCGAAACACACAAAGCAGCCGGAGGTAGAGGAGTCCAGATTCATCTCCATTGAGTAAACAGCAGGCTGTACACAGATTTGTATCATACAACCATTGACATTCTTTCTCTCCATACAAAAGGACAGATGTGACTCCCTCGAATCACATCTGTCCTTTTCTGATGATTTGAGTTGCAAAAAGGTATGATACTACGGATTGTTCCTATTCAATCCCGTCAAACACACCTGTCAGATCGACGCCCCACAGTTCGGAATACCCGGTCAGATAGATCTCCTGCACACCGTCGTAAGCGTAGCTCGCTTCTCCTGTTTCCGGATTAATATAATTCTCCACATTTTCCGTTGTAATGAAATACATGGCAAAACCGGAATCATTATAGACATCCTGACCCGCGAAATAGCGCGCCATGCAATCTGCCGCATGGCAGGCGCACCAGCCGATACTCTCGCCAAGGTCAAAATCCATGCTGCCGTCGCTGACATAATCGATCAGACCGACATTCCCGTTGAAGGAACCGACGACGATCTCATCCAGATCCATCCCAAGTTCCTCCAGCGCCGGAACCACATACAGGCACATATTATCATAGTACGCAATCACCGCGTTATAGGTACTGTCAGCGATAAACGCGTTGCGGACCGCATCGCCGATGCCCTCGGTCCAATCGGTAATCGCCACCTCCGCAACGGTATAGCTGCAGTCATACTCATCAAACACATTCGCGATTCCTTCCGCGACGCTGGCATCCGCGCCCCAGCCGACATCCGCAACAACCAGACAGTTGATTTCCTCTGTGCCGCCGACTTCACGAATCGCCTCCATCGCCATCAGTTCACCGGCTCGCTCATAATCACAGCCGATGGACACATCGGTATTGGAACTTGTGTCGGATATATCGGTGCCGTGCGTATCCTGTACATATACACCGGCCGCCTTTGCCTCTTCGATCGCACTGTCCAGCTGTCCGATATCGGAAATGCCGAACAGGTCGATCGCGTCATATCCCTGATTGACTGCGTTCTGAATCGCCTGAATCCAGCTGTCCGTCGTACCGTCGCAGTAAGTAATCTCCGCTTCCGCTCCTATCTTATCCAGAACTGCCTGTGCCATCAGCACATAATTCACACACCAGTCGTTGGTGGAATCATAGGCCACCAGCATCACTTTTTTTCCGGCCAGCACACTGACATCCACGGAACCGAATTCTTCTGCGTAGAATTCCGGATCTCCCGTCACGGCATCCAGCGCCTCCGCTATCTCATCCGGAAGATCTCCCGCTGAAACAGATTCCGTCTCTGTATCCTCAGAAATCTCCGTATCAACAGAGACCGCTGATTCTTCCTGAACTGTATCCGCATTATCACCGCTTCCGCAGGCTGCCAACGAAAGCGCCAGTCCCGCACTCAATGCAACCGCCATGAACTTCATCCACTTTTTTCTCATGATACTCCTCACTTTCCCTTTTTACAAACCTTTTTTCGGTCTCTTTTCTATGCCTTTGCCTGTCAGCTGAGATTGTTTTGGTTTACCGACAACCGCTGTGTCCCGTCCTCATTCAAAATCGTTCCCGTCAGCTTTTCCGCCGCCTGATTTCGTTTCTTCGCCGCCTTTACCTCTTTATTTTCCTGTGACTTCTGCGCCACCGTGGAGAAAACAACCGCCACGATCAACGCGATACCGTAAAACAGATCGGTCACATAGGACTGCGCGCCGTGAAGCTGCAGACCATTCGTTCCCGTCGACAGAAAATACACCGCTATGATCGTGCCCGGTGCATTAAAACGCCCCGGTTTAAAACAAGTCGATCCCAGAAAAACCGCTGCAAAGGCCGGCATCATATAAGATAATCCGCCTGTCGGACTTCCGCCGCCCAGCACGCCCGTATAGACAATGCCTCCGAAAGCCGCGATCAGACCGGAAAATACAAAGCACAGGAATCTGGTTTTTTCCACATTGATGCCGGACAGCCGCGCCACATTTTCTCCCCGTCCTACGATCAGAATCCGTTTGCCCGGCATCGTCATAGACAGAATGTACGCAATCACCGCAGTCAGAATCAACGCGTAAAAGAAGGACGGTGAAATCCCGAAAATCTTATTTACGTAAACCGCGTTTTTCAGAACCTGATCCACACCGGTCACGGTCTGCAGACTGACCAGCAGCGCAATACCGGACAAAAATGTGTACATGCCCATCGTGACAATAAACGCGTTCAGTTTAAATCTTGTGATAATGAATCCGTTTGCCGCACCGATGCCGAGACCGATCGCCAGTCCGATCAGGATGCAGACACCGATTGGAAGACCCACGCCTACATTCAGCTTGGCAACGGCAATATTGACCACCGTCAGTGTCGCCGTGACCGACATATCATAATCGCCGGCAATGATCGGTATCAAAACCGCCAGCGCCGCGATCACCAGAACCGACTGGGAGCCCAGCAACGTACGGATGTTCAGAAGACTGTTAAAAGTTCCCGGCATCCAGATAGAAAACACGATAAACAATATGACCCATGCTATGATGACCGCGTATTTCTGAAGGATATCCGTAATCCCGATTCGTTTTTTTCCTGTCATCTCTCTATTCATATTCTCAGCGCCCGAAAACGCCTGCCTCCCTTCTTATACTCCGCCTGCATAACAGTATTCCGTAATACGGGCTTTTGTAATCTCATTTCCCGTCAGTTCCTCAATAATCTGTCCGTTAACGAGGATCAGCACACGGTCACAGATCTGTTCCAGCTGCTCATAATCCGAACTGGAACAGATCACGGTCATCCCCGTTTTCTTCACCGACTCCTCGATCAGGCTGTAAATGGCCTGCCGCGCGCCGATATCGATTCCCTGCGTCGGCTCATGCAGGATCAGCAGCTTCGGATTTTCCTGAATCCACTTAGCCAGCAATACCTTCTGCTGATTCCCGCCGGAGAGCATTCCGAAATCCAAACGAATATCCTTCGGGTGTACGGTGTACTCCTCCGTCAGTTCCCCGGCCTTTTTCCGCATATTTTTCCGATCCAGACAGAACGGATGATACCGGTACATGGACTGCATCATGATATTCTCCTGCACCTCCAGCGTCTGCACGCCGCCCATATTTTTTCTGTCCGCCGGAATCAGAGCCATCTTTGCCTCCACTGCCTGTTTCGGCGTAAACCGCTCGAGATCAAATGTCTCCTCGTCCAGAACCATCTGTCCCTGCCGGCCCGCGGCATCTCCGAACAGCAGATACGGGATTTCCTCAAACCCGGATCCCACCAGTCCGGTCACACCCAGGACCTCACCGCGGTAAGCTGAAAAATCCATCGGCTTAACAATCCGCCCGGCAACACCCTGCACCTGCACAAGCACTTCTCTGTTTTCCAGAAACTCTTCCGTCTTCGTCTCAACATGATATTCCTGCAGACCCTCGCCGAGAATCATTTCGATCACACTGTTCTTATCCGTCATATGTGTGGTTCCGTTTCCGACGTTCCTGCCATCCCGCAGGACGGTAAAAGAATCCGTCAGCGCCATCACCTCGTCAAGATCATGGGAGACAAACATCACGCTGATACCCTGATGCGCAATGGAACGCACCAGCCGGAACAAAATCTCCACCTCTGTCTTCGGAAGAAATACCGTCGGCTCATCCAGAATCAGCAGCCCGCGTCCCTTTTCCTGCGCATCATGCAGATTCACCACCGCACGAAGGATGGCAAGCATCGCCTTCTGTACAGGCCCGAGAGATGACACCGGTTCATCAGGTGAAATAGTCAGACCGTAATGCTCAAACGTACGGATAATATCCTCATTCGTCGCTTTCCAGCTGATCCACGGTTTATTCTGTGTCGCGATATCGGACAGAATCCAGTTTTCCGCCACAGTCAGGCTGTCCACCAGACCGAGATCCTGATGCACAAAGCTCATGCCGTATTTCACAAATTCTCCCGGCGCAACCGGCAGCTTCACCTGTTCCCCGTTGACATACAGCTCACCGCCGCTGTCCGGCTCATGAAACCCGGACAGAATCTTGATCAATGTAGATTTCCCGCATCCGTTCTTTCCCAGAAGCCCCATGATCTCCCCGGGCATGATCACCATATCGACGTGATCCAAAGCCCTGTTGCTCCCGAATGTCTTGGATATCCCTTTCATATAAAGCGTCGTCCCCTGTATGAATTTCCTCTCCTCCTGTGTCATGGCAACCCCTCCCTCACACAGATATTCTGCAACTGTTCAGTACCTTTGCAGTTACAGACTTTCCGGTTATATTTACAGTGCATCCTGTCCGCGCTCTCCGGTGCGTATCCGAATGCTCTCTTCCACCGGATAGATAAAGATTTTTCCGTCCCCGATTTCTCCGGTGGAGAGTTCTTTTAACACCCGCTCGATCATCTGATCAGCCGTCTCCTCATCCACCACAGTCTCTACTTTCGTCTTCAGGAATATCTGCTCATAATACGGTTTCCCGCGAAATACATACTGCTCGCTTTTCTGATTTCCGTAACCAGACACACTGGTAAACATGGCGCCGTGCGCCCCGCACTCACTCAGGATCCGTTTCATCTGAGCCACCTTTTCCGGTCGAATTACGATCTCCAGTTTTTTCACGAAAATCACCTCCCCGCACGCAGCTGTTCTGTCGCTTCATAATCAATGGTCATCTCCGGCGTAATCACAACACCGTAGCTGATTCTTGCGTCGTCCGCCGTGGTAAAATCATCCAGCACATCGCTGAGCACTTTCTCCGGGTCCCGCTCAAACGGATTGCCGTATCCGCCGCCGCAGGGCGTCCGGATCTGAAGCACATCGCCCTTTGCGAACTCTTCGTCGGAAAGCTTTGATTCCAGGCTGACCGGATGATCGGAATACGGATTTTTTGTCATACTCGCGGAGCTTCCGTCCGCACCGCCGAAGATTCCCTTCGGCGCTTCTTTATGACGATCGCCCTCGCAGGTCACGGTTCCCTCCTGCAAAAACCGGGTTTCCCGGACAATGCCCAGACCGCCTCTCCATTTGCCCGGCGCCACTTTCT
>Ga0192267_1040_pt2 | contig 22889 bp, 20 predicted proteins | sample Koala_Koa23_M3_FD_131260 | JGI IMG/M metagenome (GOLD analysis project Ga0192267, IMG submission 131260) | Enriched cells from koala feces incubated with labeled cellulose particles, San Francisco Zoo, California, United States - Koala_Koa2-3_M3 ...
TCTGCCGGCTTCAGGGGAACTGGAGACAAAGCCGACGCAGATGAGCGTTAAGGAGCTGCAGGCGATGGGATTGCAGCCGGACATGATCGTTTGCCGGACACAGCATGAGCTTGACCGCGGCATCCGCGATAAGATCGCGTTGTTTTGTAATGTGCCGCAGAACCGGGTTCTGCAGAATCTGGATGTGGAGTATTTATATGAAGCTCCTCTTGTCATGGAGAAGGAGCATCTGGCGCAGGTGGCATGTGAGTGTCTGAACCTTGCGTGCCCGGAACCGGATCTGACGGACTGGAAGGAAATGGTGGACGCACTGCGTCATCCGACCGGTGAGGTGGAGGTTGCACTGGTTGGGAAATATACGCAGCTTCACGATGCCTATATCTCCGTTGTTGAGGCACTGAAGCACGGAGGCATTGCCAACCGTGTAACGGTGAACATCCGCTGGGTGGATTCCGAGCAGGTCAATGAGGAGAATGTTGGCAGCGTTTTGGCTGGTGTACAGGGTGTGTTGGTCCCGGGTGGCTTTGGCGATCGCGGTATCGACGGAAAGCTTGAGGCGATTCGTTACGCGCGGGAGAATCAGATTCCGTATCTGGGTCTCTGTCTCGGCATGCAGTTGGCGATTGTGGAGTTTGCGCGTCATTGCTGCAGTCTGACGGACACACACAGTATTGAACTGGATCCGTCCACGAAATATCCGGTTATCGCGCTGATGCCGGATCAGAACGGCGTGGAGGATATCGGCGGGACGCTCCGGCTCGGTTCCTATCCATGCATTCTTGATCAGAAGAGCAGGGCTTATGCCGTTTACGGGAAGGAGACGATTCATGAACGTCATCGTCACCGCTATGAAGTGAATAATGATTACCGTGCGATTTTGACGGAGCATGGTATGAATCTGTGCGGACTCTCTCCGGATGGGCGTATCGTGGAGATGCTGGAGTTGCCGGATCATCCGTGGTTTATCGCGACACAGGCGCATCCGGAACTGAAGTCCAGACCGAATCGACCCCATCCGCTTTTTGTCGGATTTATCGGTGCCGCATTGGAATATCAGGGTAAATAAATACATAACAGGCCGGGCAGATTATCCTGCCCGGTTTTACCGTTTTTTTATTTAAGAGAAAATTTATAAAAATCGTAAAAAGTTCATGTTTACAATATTGATTTCTCTGTAAAATAACCATATAATTAGTATTTGATACAGAGGCATTGTTATTTATGGAAGTCAGAGAAAGGAATGTACAGCCAGGGTCTGTACAGGAGGAATACTTTATATGAATGATAAAAAACCGGACAACGGTGGAAATAACAACAATAAAAACGGAAGGAACGGGCAGAGTATACTATGGTTTGTCATGTTGGCTCTGATCGTTCTTTTGCTTGTCTCGGCCATGACGAACCGGGTCAGCAGCCTGACGAATCAGGAGATTACCTATTCGGAATTTCTGACGATGGTGGAGTCAGGCAAGGTGGAGAGCGTTGTCATTACCTCCAGCGAGATTGAGATCACGCCGGTGGAGGATGAGGATGCTCTGTATCAGATCACCTATTATACGGTGAATCTGGGAGATGAGAATCTATACGAGTTTTTAAATGAAAATGAGGTGGAGTATACCGGAAAGAACAGCAGCAGTTCCGCACTGCTCTCCAGTATTCTCAGCTTTGTTATACCGATTGTCATTTTATGGGCAATCTTCGCGTTTGCCATGAGACGGATGGGCGGCGGCAGCGGCGGCATTATGGGTGTCGGCAAATCGACCGCCAAGATGTACGTGGAGAAGTCCACCGGTGTGAATTTTACGGATGTAGCCGGACAGGACGAGGCGAAGGAGACGCTGCAGGAGATGGTGGATTTCCTGAACAATCCTCGAAAATACACGGATATAGGAGCGAAGCTGCCGAAGGGAGCGCTCCTTGTCGGACCTCCCGGTACCGGCAAGACTCTGTTGGCGAAGGCCGTGGCGGGAGAGGCGGGCGTGCCGTTTTTCTCTCTGGCGGGTTCTGATTTTGTAGAGATGTTTGTCGGCGTGGGCGCATCCCGTGTGAGAGACCTGTTTAAAGAAGCACAGAAGCAGGCACCGTGCATTATCTTTATTGATGAGGTGGATGCCATCGGAAAGAGCCGTGACAGCAGATATGGCGGAGGAAATGATGAGCGGGAGCAGACGCTGAACCAGCTTCTTGCGGAGATGGATGGATTTGACAGCTCCAAGGGTGTGCTGATTCTGGCTGCGACGAACAGACCGGAAGTTCTGGATAAAGCGCTTCTGCGTCCGGGCCGCTTTGACCGGCGCGTGATCGTTGACAAGCCGGATCTGAAGGGCCGGGTGGAGACACTGAAGGTACATTCCCACCATGTTCTGATGGATGATACGGTTGATCTGGATGCCCTGGCACTCGCGACGGCGGGCTGTGTGGGCTCGGATCTGGCGAATATGGTGAATGAGGCGGCGATCAATGCCGTCAAGCACGGCAGGAAGGTTGTCAGCCAGTCAGACCTTTTTGAAGCAGTGGAAGTGGTTATTGCCGGCAAAGAGAAAAAGGATCGTATCATGGGACCGAAGGAGAAGCATCTTGTTGCCTTCCATGAAGTAGGACATGCGCTTGTCAGCGCATTGCAGAAGGATGCGGAGCCGGTACAGAAGATTACGATCGTGCCGAGGACGATGGGTGCTCTCGGATATACGCTCCAGATGCCGGAGGAGGAAAAATACCTTGAAACGCAGGCGGAGCTTGAGGCACGTCTGGTAACCTATATGGGCGGCCGTGCCGCAGAAGAGATTGAATGTGATTCCGTCACGACGGGAGCGGCGAATGATATCGAGATGGCGACGAAGATCGCCCGAACCATGGTGACCCGGCTGGGCATGTCGGATGAGTTTGGATTGATGGCTCTGGAGACAGTAGAGAACCAGTATCTGGACGGACGTGCGATGCCGACCGTTGCTGAGTCCACGGTCGCAAAGGTGGATGAGGTGGTGAAGGCCATGCTCCAGAAGGCCTACGATACTGCGAAACAGATGATTTACAGCAATATCGATATTCTGGAAAGGATTGCTGACTATCTGTATGAGCATGAGACGATCACCGGCAAGGAGTTCATGGATATTTTTAATGAGATGCGGACAGCGCGCACACCTGTGACAGTGGAGGCTCGTACGGTTGATGTGATTTCGCCGAAGGACAGTTCGAATCCTGACGCGGGAGAGTAAGAAACCGGGCGAAACAATTATTGATACGCCGGCATGATGAGGTGTCGGGCCGCTGTGTGATTCCGCTGGCGGTTCGGGGAGGCGGTATATGTTTGATATTCAGGAAGAATTAAAAAAGCTTCCCGATCAGCCGGGAGTCTATCTGATGCATGACGCAAAAGATGTGATTATCTATATCGGAAAAGCGGTCAGTCTTCGGAACCGCGTGCGGCAGTATTTTCAATCGAGCCGGAATAAGGGCGCTAAGATCGAAAAAATGGTGACGCAGATTGAGCGCTTTGAATATATTCTCACGGATTCTGAGCTGGAGGCGCTTGTCCTGGAGTGTAATTTAATAAAAGAGCATCGTCCGAAGTACAATACGATGCTGAAGGATGATAAAACATATCCATATATCAAGGTGACTCTGGGAGAAGAATATCCCAGAGTTCTCTTTTCACGTCAGATGAAAAAGGATAAGTCGCGCTATTACGGTCCGTATACCAGCGCGGGCGCCGTGAGGGATACCATCGATCTGATCCGCAGACTGTATCAGATTCGGAGCTGCAATCGTGTTCTGCCCCGGGATGCCGGAAAAGAGAGACCCTGCCTGAACTATCATATTCATCAGTGCACGGCGCCCTGCCGAGGCTGTGTTTCTCCGGTAGAATATCGGAAGAGAGTACAGGCGGCGATGGAGTTCCTGGGCGGTAAATATACGCCTGTTATCCGTGAACTGGAGGAGAAGATGACGGCTGCTGCTGCTGCGCTTGATTTTGAAAAAGCGGCGGAATACAGGGATTTACTCGGCAGTGTGAAACAGATTGCTCAGAAACAGAAAATCACCAGCTTTGACGGTGAGGACAGAGATATCATCGCGCTGGCGATGGACGACCGGGACGCGGTGGTACAGGTGTTTTTTGTCCGCCAGGGCAAGCTGATCGGGCGCGAACATTTTCATGTTACGATCGGAGCGGAGGATACGCCGCGTGAGGTTATGTCTGTTTTTATCCGCCAGTATTATGCGGGTACACCGTTTATCCCGATGGAGATCATGCTGCAGATGGAGATAGATGACGTTGAGATCATGGAAAACTGGCTTTCCGCACGGCGCGGGCAGAAGAGCGTGATACGGGTTCCGAAGAAGGGAAGCCGTGAAAAACTGGTCGCTCTGGCTGCGCAGAACGCGCAGATGGTTCTGACGCAGGACAGAGAAAAGATCCGGCGTGAGGAGGGGCGGACGATCGGAGCGGTCAAAGAGATATCCGCGCTGTTGCATCTCGGTTATGTCCGACGGATGGAGGCATATGATATTTCCAACACAAATGGTTTCGAATCCGTGGGATCTATGGTAGTATATGAGAAGGGGAGACCCTGCCGCAGTGATTACCGCCGGTTTAAGCTTCGCACGGTGACCGGACCGGATGATTACGCTTCCATGCGGGAAGTGCTGACGCGCCGGTTTACACACGGGATGGAGGAGCGGGAACAGAATCGCGAAAAACAACTGGGAGAAGAATACGGAAGTTTTACCCGTTTTCCGGATCTGATCCTGATGGACGGAGGAAAGGGACAGGTTCATATTGCGCTTCAGGTGCTGGATGAGCTCGGACTGTGCATTCCGGTATGCGGGATGGTAAAGGATGATCATCACAGAACGCGCGGTTTATATTATGATAATGAGGAGATAGCAATCGACACACATTCTGAGGGATTCCGGTTGATTACCCGGATTCAGGATGAGGCGCATCGTTTTGCCATCGAGTATCACCGTTCGCTGCGGAGCCGGGAGCAGGTTCACTCCGTACTGGATGACATACCGCTGATCGGACCGGAACGGAGAAAAGCTCTGATGCGGCATTATCAGTCGATTGAGGCGATTCGCAAGGCGGATGTGGGGGCGTTAAAGCAGGTGGATTCCATGAATGAACGCGCGGCCGAGTCGGTATATAAGTTTTTTCATGATGATACCAGGGGCAAAAAGTCATGAATGGAGCGCTTGCGGTTCGATTCATGACTTTGGGACCCGCCAAAACATGAGGAAGAAGCAAATTTGACTGTTTTTAGTCAAATTTAGCGGATTCCGAATGTTTTTAGGATTGCGGGAGTGGTTTTTACGGAGCAATCCGCAGGTATCATCATTAGTAAAGGTTTTTACCAGGGGCAAAAAGTCATGAATGGAGCGCTTGCGAAGCAAAGGGATTTTTACAGAGGGGAAAATTATGCAGAAAATCAGTGTAGAGAAGTTTGCGGAAAAAATGAGACTTACCTGTCTGACGCCAGGGATCAATCTGTCAGAACGCTATATTACGAAATCTGAAGTCAACCGGCCAGCGCTGGAACTGACCGGATTTTATGACTGCTTCGCGAAGGAGCGCATTCAGGTGATCGGCAAGGTGGAAGCTACTTATATGGAGCATTTACCGAAGGAAATCAGTCTGCAGCGGTTTCAGCAGCTGATGGACATGGATATGCCGTGTCTGGTTTTGTGCCGCGGATATCAGCTGGAACCGAAGGGACTTGAGATCGCTGAAAAGAAAGGCATTCCTGTCCTGGGTACCAGAAGGGCGACATCCAATTTCCTGTCAGAAGCGATTCTGTATCTCAGCGGCGAGCTGGCGCCCGGCATATCGATTCACGGCGTATTGGTCGATATCTACGGCGAAGGAATCCTGATCATGGGCGAGAGCGGCATCGGAAAGAGCGAGGCGGCACTGGAACTGATCCGCCGCGGACATCGTCTGGTCACGGACGATGTTGTGGAGATTCATAAGCTGAGCGACGACACGCTGGTAGGAAAATCTCCGGCGATCACCCAGTATTTTATTGAGTTGAGAGGCATCGGCATCATCGATGTGAAAACATTGTTCGGCATAGAGGCTGTTAAGGAAAAACAGACCATTGATCTGATCATCAAGCTGGAAACATGGACCAAAGAGCAGGAATATGATCGTCTCGGACTGGACGAGCAGTATATGGAGATCCTTGGCACCAAGATCGTCTGCCATTCGGTTCCGATTCGTCCGGGAAGGAATCTGGCTGTGATCTGTGAGGCGGCTGCGGTCAACCACAGACAGAAGAAGATGGGATATAACGCGGCGGAGGAACTGTACAGGCGTGTCCAGAATAACATAGAGCAATGATAAATATAATGTGAAGGTACTGAACAGTTACGAGCAATGAAAGTGTCATCAATAGACAGATTTTATAAGAGAGGAGTTCATGATGGAGAGAAAGAACGCATGGGAAAAATACAGTGAGAAGGACATTCGTGACGTGTTTGATTTTGCGGAGGAATACAGGAGGTTCCTGTCTGATTGCAAGACGGAGCGCGAGTGTGTGACAGAATTGAGAGCCCGGGCAGTGGCGGCCGGTTTTACGGATCTGAAGGATGTGCTGCAGAAAGGAACTGTTTTGAAACCGGGCGACCGTGTTTTTGCGGATAATCAGAGGAAAAATATGGCCTTGTTTGTGATCGGCAGCAGGCCGTTTCAGGAAGGCATGAATATTCTCGGAGCGCATATTGATTCACCGCGTCTGGATCTGAAGCAGAATCCTCTGTATGAGGATACGGATATGGTTCTTCTGGATACGCATTATTACGGAGGCGTCAAGAAATACCAGTGGGTGACAATTCCGCTGGCTCTGCACGGCGTGGTTGCGAAAAAGGACGGTTCCGTTGTACAGATCGATGTCGGCGAGAAGCCGGAGGATCCGATCTTCGGCATCAGTGATCTGCTGATTCATCTGTCCGCAGAACAGATGGAGAAGAAGACGGCCAGGGCGATTGAAGGGGAAGATCTGAATGTCCTGATCGGCAGTATGCCGATGCGTTTTGCGGAGAGTGATGATCAGAAGACGAAAGAAGAAAAGAAAAAGGTGCAGGCTAACATTCTCAGAATCCTGAAGGAACAATATGATATAGAGGAAGAGGATTTTCTCTCTGCGGAGCTGGAGGTGGTTCCGGCAGGAGCGGCGAGAGACTACGGGTTTGACCGCGGTATGATCATGGGATACGGGCATGATGACCGTGTCTGCGCGTTCCCGTCTTTTGCTGCCATTCTGGAAATGGATGTCCCGGAGCGCACGAGCGTGTGTCTGCTGGTGGATAAGGAGGAGATCGGAAGTGTCGGCGCGACCGGTATGCAGTCCCGCTTTTTTGAAAATACCACGGCGGAGGTGATGAGCGCGTGCGGAGATTATGATGAACTGAAGCTGCGCCGTGCTCTGCAGAATTCCCGTGCGCTGTCTTCTGATGTCAGCGCGGCCTACGACCCGAATTATCCGGCTGTGATGGAAAAGAAGAATTCAGCATATTTCGGCAGAGGACTGGTGTTTAATAAATATACCGGCGCACGCGGAAAATCCGGTTCTAATGACGCAGGAGCTGAGTATGTAGCGCGTATCCGGCGCATTATGGATGAGGGAAATGTAAGCTTTCAGACGGCAGAACTCGGAAAAGTAGATGCGGGCGGCGGCGGCACCATCGCGTATATTCTCGGCAATTATAATATGCAGGTGATCGACAGCGGCGTGGCTGTCCTGAATATGCATGCGCCGTGGGAAATCATCAGCAAGGCGGATCTGTATGAGGCAAAGCGCGGATATGTGGAATTTTTAAAGGATGCGTGAGGTCCTGTTTACAGAATCGGGATACAGCGGATCTGTGTGGAAAGGAAATATAGATGAGTGCGTGTATATATGAGGAGTTATGCCGGATTGTCGGCGAGAGGTATGTGCTGCGTGATGAACCGATGAGCCGGCATACGACATTCCGGGTCGGAGGACCGGCAGATTATTTGGTAATTCCGGATCGGGAGAGCCTGTCCGGAGTGACTGCGTTCTGCAGGAAGCGTGAGATTCCGTGTCTGATCGTCGGAAACGGCAGCAATCTCCTGTGCGGTGACGGCGGTGTGGAAGGCGTTGTTGTTGAGATTGGGAAGCGGATGTCTGATATCCGGGTCGACGGCACGAGCGTGACGGCGGAGGCCGGAGCACTTTTGTCGGCTGTTGCGGCAAAGGCCGCTGCTGAAGGACTGACCGGTTTTGAATTTGCCGCGGGTATCCCGGGGAGCATCGGGGGCGCTGCGGTGATGAATGCCGGCGCTTATGGCGGTGAGATGCGCGATGTTCTGACGGAAGCAGAGGTTCTCACAGAAGAGGGAGCGATTTGTGTGCTTCCGGCGGAGGCGCTGCATCTTTCCTATCGCCACAGCGTGATTCCGGAGAGACACTATATTGTCCTGCATCTTTCTCTGAATTTGCGGAAAGGGAAGCAGGAGGATATTTACGCTTATATGGCCGAACTGAAAGAAAAGCGGGTTTCAAAACAGCCGTTGGAATATCCAAGCGCGGGCAGTACCTTCAAACGTCCGGAAGGATTTTTTGCCGGAAAGCTGATTGAAGATGCCGGTCTGAAAGGTTTTTCCTGCGGCGGAGCACAGGTTTCGGAAAAGCACAGCGGATTTGTGATCAATACAGGGCATGCCACGGCGGCAGAGATCCGGACCCTGATGAGTCATGTACAGCAGACGGTCAGGGAGAAGTACGGCGTTACTCTGGAGCCGGAAGTGAAGTTCGTGGGGCGGTTCTGAATTCAGCTCCGGTAATGAAAAGTTCAGTTGAGAGATTGGAAATACATACGGGGAAGAAACTAATCATCGTGAAGGGAGGCGATATCTTGAAATATGTTGTTGTGACGGGGATGTCCGGCGCCGGAAAAGCAACCGCGCTGCGTTTCCTGGAGGATATGGGATATTTTTGTGTGGATAATCTTCCGCTTCCGCTTCTGGAAAAGTTTTTTGAACTGACAGAAGGCGGAGATCAGGTTCACCGGCAGCTGGTTCTGGGACTGGACATTCGCAACGGACAGTCGCTTCATCAGGCAGCAGAGACGATCGATCTGCTGAAGGAGGAGGGAAAAGATATCTCCATTCTTTATCTGGATGCCGATGACGAGGTTCTTCTGAAGCGGTACAAGGAGACGCGGCGCATTCCGCCTCTGGCGGGGACCGACCGCATAGAGATGGGTATTGCCCGCGAGCGCAGCCAGATCAGTTTTTTAAAGGAGAAAGCGGATTACATTATTGATACCAGCCGGCTTCTTACATGGGAACTGAATCTGGCGCTCGAAAATATTTTCCATCTGGAACGACAATATGATAATCTGTTTGTGACCGTTCTTTCCTTCGGTTTTAAATATGGCATACCTTCTGACGCGGATCTGGTGTTTGACGTGCGTTTCCTTCCGAATCCTTATTACATAGAGACGCTGCGGCCGAAGACGGGAAATGATCCGGAGATACGGCAGTTTGTGATGCAGAGTCCGGAGGCGGGACTGTTTCTGGATAAGCTGGAGGATATGATCCGTTTCCTGATCCCGAATTATGTCAGGGAAGGAAAGCACAGGCTGGTGATTGCCATCGGTTGTACCGGCGGAAAGCATCGTTCCGTTACGCTGGCCAACGGCATTTATCTGCGGCTGCAGGAAGATCAGACATACGGGCTTCGGGTGGAGCATCGGGATCTGGATAAAGATGCAAAACGGGGAAAATAAAAACAGATAAGGAAAGGTCGATGCAGGATGTCTTTTTCCGGAGATATAAAAAATGAAATTGCCCGCCAGCTTCCCGATGAATACCATTGTCTTCTGGCGGAAATCGCGGCTGTGATCCACTATGCGGGAACGGTATCGGGCGATGCTGATCAGGGGCAGATTATAGTAGAGACAGAGAATGTGACGCTTGCCAGAAAATATCTGCGTCTGATCAAAAAGGCCTTTGATATCCCTGTTGATCTGAATATCAGGAAATATCCGTCCGGAAAGAACCATCAGTATAAGATTGTATTGTCCTCAGAAGAGGATCATCCGGAGAGTCCGGAAGCGGACCCGCGTCAGGAACAGCCGGCTGCACAGAAAGATGAACAGGCAGAAGTCTGTTCGAAAATTGATGCGGGAGATCAGTTTTCACGTGTGTGGATGGAGACTGCGGACTGGGAGAAACCGGGATTTTCGGAGTGTTTGCTGGAATATCCCTGTTGCCGCCGCGCGTTTATACGCGGTGCTTTTCTGACGTCGGGTTCCATGAGCAATCCGGGGAAATCTTACCATTTTGAGATTGTGTGTCGAAAAAAACAGGGAGCGGAGGAGCTTTGCCGGATCATAGAAACCTTTGACATTTATCCGAAGATCATACAGAGAAAAAACAAGTATGTGGTATATTTAAAGGACAGTGAGGCCATTGTGGATGTTCTGAATGTGATGAGTGCGACCAACGCGCTGATGCAGCTGGAAAATATCCGGATCATTAAGGATATGAAAAACAGTGCAAACCGGCAGTACAACTGTGATTCGGCGAATATCAATAAAATGGTACGCACGGCGACACGCCAGTTGGAGGATATTCGCCTGATTGAACAGAAAATGGGATTCGGCCGGCTGACGCCTTCGCTGCGGGAGATGGCGCAGGTGCGGTTGGAGCACCCGGAGGAGTCCCTGAAGGATCTTGGAAATTATCTGGATCCGCCGGTCGGAAAGTCCGGGGTCAACCATCGTCTGAAAAAACTGGAGGAGATTGCAGAAACGCTGCGGGGAAAGAAGGAATGATTATGGAAAAGAAAAGATTGTTTTTTATTTATAATCCGCAAGCAGGGAAGGGATTGATCCGGGTTCATCTGGTGGATATTCTGGATATTTTTGTGAAGGCCGGTTATGAGGTGACGGTTTATCCCACGCAGGATAAGGGAGATGCCACGCGTGTGATTGCAGCCTGTGCGGATGAGTATGACAGGATTGTCTGCAGCGGCGGTGACGGTACGCTGGACGAAGTGGTTACCGGTATGATGCTGTGTGATTCCCTTACGCCGGTCGGATACATTCCGGCGGGTACAACCAATGATTTTGCACAGTCCCTGAAAATACCGGCAAATATGGTGGAAGCGGCTGAAATTGCCGCGCACGGAACATATTATCCCTGTGATGTGGGAGGTTTCAATGACGACGCCTTTATTTATGTGGCTGCATTCGGTATGTTTACCGGTGCTTCTTATCAGACGAACCAGAAGCTGAAACATATCCTGGGGCATGCGGCCTATGTGATCGAGGGTGCGAAACAGCTTACGGATATACCGTCTTATTTTCTGGAAATTCAGGTAAACGATGAGACGGTGCGGGGAGAGTTTGCCTATGGTATGATTTCAAATTCTCTTTCGGTCGGCGGAGTGAAGAATCTGGTCGGTCAGGATGTGGAACTGAATGACGGATTGTTTGAGGTGAAGTTCATTCGCAGACCGCAGAATCCGCTCCAGATCAACGAAATCATGTCGAATCTGCTGCGGCCGCGTGCCTGTGATACACCCTATATTTTTTCCTGCAAGACCGACCATATTGAGATACATGGTGAGATTGCCGTGCCGTGGACGCTGGATGGGGAATTCGGCGGCGAACATAAGGATGTGCGTATTGTAAATCATTGCAGACGGATTACCTTTATGGTGGAATAATACAAAAAATATTCTATGTTCGGGTATTTCTTGTGAAAAAAAGCAAAATTTTATTTTAGCCCTTGCATTTTCCGGGAAATTGTACTATGTTAGTTGCATAACATAAGTATGTGAAGAACAAGGGCGTTCCGGTATATCGAGGAATGTCCTTTTTTACGTTTGAAGGGAAGTTTTCCTGAAAAAAGTGTTCGCAGCATTACTTAGTGTACCTGAGTACTTTTAAGGGGATATATTTGAAAACTGGAAGAAAGAGAGGAAACGAAATGAGTGAGTATTTCAATGTATCTGAAATCTTTGGCGAGTATGTCTTTAACGATACCGCGATGCGGGAACGCCTGCCGAAGAAAGCGTATCAGAAGCTCCGCAAGGCTATGGAGGAGGGCACGGAATTAGATCCGGCTACTGCGGATATTATAGCCCATGAGATGAAGGAGTGGGCCATCGAGCAGGGCGCGACCCATTATACACATTGGTTCCAGCCGCTGACGGGAGTTACCGCCGAGAAGCATGATTCCTTTATCACATCGCCGGATGACGGCGGAAACGTTCTGATGAGTTTTTCCGGTAAAGAGCTGATTAAAGGCGAGCCGGATGCGTCTTCTTTCCCTTCCGGAGGTTTGCGTGCCACCTGTGAGGCGAGAGGTTATACCGCATGGGACTGCACATCTTACGCATTTGTCAGACATGACGCTGCGGGTGCCACCCTTTGTATTCCTACCGCGTTCTGTTCTTATACGGGCGAGGCGCTGGATCAGAAAACACCGTTGCTTCGTTCCATGCAGGCGATCAGTGAGCAGTCCGTGCGTCTGCTGAGATTATTCGGAAATACTACTTCGAAGAAGATTATTCCTTCGGTCGGACCGGAGCAGGAATACTTCCTGGTTGACCGTGAGAAGTATTTAAAGAGAAAAGATCTGATTTACACCGGCCGTACCCTGTTCGGTTCCATGCCGGCGAAGGGGCAGGAGATGGACGATCACTATTTCGGAGCGATCCGTCCGCGTATCGCTGCCTTTATGAAGGATGTCAATGAGGAACTGTGGAAACTGGGTGTTCCTGCTAAGACACAGCACAACGAGGTTGCTCCGGCTCAGCATGAGCTGGCGCCGATCTATGAGACCTGCAATCTTGCCGTTGATCATAACCATATGGTGATGGAGGTGCTGAAGAAAAAGGCGAATGAGCATGGCCTTCAGTGCCTGCTGCACGAGAAACCGTTTGCGGGGGTTAATGGTTCAGGTAAGCATAATAACTGGTCTATTACGACGGATGACGGCATTAACCTGCTCGATCCGGGCGATACGCCGCATGAGAATCTGCAGTTCCTGCTGGTGCTGACATGTATCCTGAAGGCGGTTGACCGCCATGCGGATCTGCTGCGTGAATCAGCGTCTGATGTGGGCAATGACCACAGACTCGGAGCAAATGAGGCGCCGCCGGCGATTATTTCCATTTTCCTCGGCAACCAGCTGGATGATGTAATTAACCAGCTCACCAGTACCGGTACCGCGACACATTCTCTTGAGGGTGAAGTGCTGCACACCGGTGTAGATACACTGCCTGATTTCATGAAGGACGCGACAGACCGGAACCGTACCTCGCCGTTCGCTTTTACCGGCAATAAGTTTGAGTTCCGTATGGTCGGTTCCCAGGATTCCATCTCCCAGCCGAATGTGGTGCTGAACACGATTGTTGCCGAGGCATTTCAGGAGGCTTGCGATGAGTTGGAGGCGGCCGACAATTTCGAGAAAGCGCTGCATGACCTGATCAAGAGACAGGCGATTGAGCATCAGAGAATAATTTTCAATGGTGACGGCTACGCACAGGCATGGGTTGAGGAAGCGGAGCGCAGAGGTCTTCCGAATATTACCAATATGGTGGATGCAATCGGCGCTCTGACGACAGAGAAAGCATTTAATCTGTTTGAAAAATTCGGCGTATTTACCGAGGCTGAGTTGAAATCCCGTGCGGAGGTTCTCTATGAGAACTACGCAAAGTCCATTAATATCGAGGCGAGGGCTATGATCAATATTGCGCATAAGACCCTGTTGCCTGCAGTCATTAAATACATAACTTCATTGGCAGATTCGATTAATGCCGTGAAGGCTGCCTGCGACTGCGAGATCAGCGTACAGGTGGAACTGCTGACCGAGAGCTCCGCACTGCTGTCTGATGCTAAGGTTGCGCTTGCTAAACTGGAAGAAGTGACAGATAAGGGACTTGCCATGGAAGAGGGCAAGGCGCAGGCTGAGTATTACAGGGATGAGGTGAGAGCCGCGATGGCTGAGCTGCGTGATCCGATTGATAAGCTCGAACTCATCGTTGACAAGAAAATGTGGCCGATGCCGTCCTACGGAGATCTGCTTTTTGAAGTCTGATCGACCGGCAATACAAAATAATTACGGTAACTATCTAATCCCCTTAGTTAGTATACATCAAAGAGAAGAGCCGGAGAGAAATCTCCGGTTTTTCTCTGCGGAAAAAGAAAAAAGCACTTTTCTTTTTCTTATTCATCTGTATAATAGTTAGTAGATGTAAACCAGTATACTTCCGCAAATCAGGACATATAGAGGTTTTGGGAATATATGAGGAAAGAACAATTGACAGATACAGGAGGAAACATTATGTTAAAAGCGGGAATCAGGGGAGAACAGAGCGTAGAGGTTGTATATGAGAATACGGCGACGGCGGTTGGAAGCGGTGTTTTAAGGGTATTTGCGACACCCTGTATGCTGGCATTGATGGAAAAGACGGCCTGCGACAGTGTTATGCCGTATCTGGATGAAGGAGACGGTACCGTTGGCACACAGGTGAATATCAGACATCTGGCTGCGACGCCCATCGGTATGACGGTACGCTGCGAGAGTGAGCTTCTTGAAGTGGATGGACGTCGGCTTGTTTTTGATGTGAAAGCCTATGATGAGGCCGGCCTGATCGGTGAAGGGACGCATGAGCGGTTTATTGTGAATAATGAGAAATTTCAGGGCAAGGCTGATGCAAAAGGCACAAAATAAAACCGGACAGTCTTATTTGATTTCGAAATGAATCCTGTCGAAAAATGGGATTGACAAATCTTCGGATTGTATTTATCATAATACATTGGATGTATACATAATACATATGGAATGAGGAAAAGACATGGACGAGATCAGTTTAAAGGCTTTGGCGAAAATTAATTTAGGGCTGGACGTGCTGGGTCAGCGCGAAGACGGCTATCATGAGGTACGCATGGTGATGCAGTCGATTCATCTGTATGACCGGGTGGAGATTAAGAAGACCAAATCTCCGCAGATTCACGTGCAGACCAATCTTTTTTATCTGCCTGTGGACGAGAATAATCTCGTTTACAAAGCGGCGGCATTGATGAAAGAGGAGTTCAAAATTAAAGAAGGTGTGAGGATCACGCTTCAGAAGTTTATTCCGGTGGCAGCGGGCATGGCGGGCGGCAGTTCTGATGCTGCGGCGGTTTTGGTCGGGATGAATCGCCTGTTTCATCTCGGACTGAAACAGAACCGGCTGATGGAACTGGGATTAAAGCTCGGGGCAGACGTACCGTTTTGCGTGATGAGAGGGACTGCGCTGGCGGAGGGAATCGGAGAGAAGCTGACGGCACTGCCGCCCATGCCGAAATGTCCGGTTTTGATTGCGAAGCCGGCAATTTCACTGTCTACCAGACAGGTATACGAACAGCTCAAACTGACGGATCAGACGCAGCATCCGGATATTGACGGGATCATTGAGAATATCAAAAGTAAAAATCTTCGCGGTGTGGCTGAGCATATGGGGAATATTTTAGAGACTGTTTCTGTTCGTCAGTATCCGGTTATCCGGGAAATCAGAAATCTGATGAAGGAAAATGGTGCGATGAATGCAATTATGAGCGGAAGCGGGCCGACTGTATTCGGACTATATCATAATGAGAAGGATATCAGGGGGGCTTATGATGCTCTGAAACAGTCCGGGCTTGCCAAAAATGTATATACTTCAGAGATTCATAATAATCGCAGATAGAAGAAGAATTTCATACATTTTTCGTAACTGTTCAGTACTTCACAATTACCATTTTTCATGGCTATGAGATACAGAACGGACAGGAGCATTTATGAGATATCGGAGAAAGGGGACAGACGATGACAGATAATTTGGAACTTCAGACAGCTGCTTATCTGCCGCTGCGCGACGTGGTGTTTCAGACGCTTCGCACGGCGATTTTAAAGGGAGATCTGAAACCGGGGGAACGTCTGATGGAGCTGCAGCTCGCATCAAAGCTGGGCGTCAGCCGCACACCGATTCGTGAGGCGATTCGTATGCTGGAACAGGAGGGACTTGCGATCATGATTCCGCGGAAAGGTGCGGAAGTGGCGCGAATGACCGAGAAGGACATGGAGGATGTACTTCAGATCCGCTGCTCGCTGGAGGAGCTTGCGGTTCGGCTGGCCTGCCAGAATATTACGCAGATGGAAATGCAGGAGCTGCGTGTTGCCATGGAGCAGTTCCGGGAAAAAACGACGACGGAGGATATTGCTGCCATTGCGCAGGCGGACGTTAATTTTCATGATGTTCTCTACAAGTCTGCGGACAATCCGAAACTGTTGGGACTTCTGAATAATCTGCGTGAGCAGATGTACCGGTACCGTGTAGAGTATCTGAAGAATCCGTCTATATATCAGCAGCTGATTACAGAGCATCGCCAGTTGTATGAAGCAGTGAAAATGCAGGATGCGGAGAAAGCGGCAGCTTACATCAGAATGCATCTGAAAAATCAGACGGAGAGTATGAAAAAGGTGATCCGCGAGCAGGAGTGATTTTTATATCAGTGTTATATATGCATAAAATAATATATTTTGCAGATAATAGCCGGAGTAAACGGAATGTTTACTCCGGCTATTTATGATGAGAGGTTGTATGGTGGAAAATCAGGCGGTATCAAAAAAACTGGATGAAAATATCAGATGGTGGGAGAATCAGTTCGCGGATTGCGCGGACATCAAGATGCTGGGAATGTGTCTGGGCAGGGATATGGATGTTCGGGCTTATCTGAGTTATATTGAAGTAACCGGCGGGAGCAGTATGCTGGAAAAAAGTACGCTGGGAAATCTGCTCTCGGCACTCTGCCGGCTTCCGGGAGAGGACGTGATCGAAAAGGTTCGGGAAAACGGAATGGGCGTCTCGGATGCCGTACCGTTCGCGACGATGGAGGAGGCGGCTGACGGGATGCTTGCCGGCGAGTGCATTCTGTTCATTGACGGCTTTGACCGGGCTGTAAAAATTCCGGACAAGGGATACCCGGCCATGTCCCTGCAGGAGGTGGAGTCGGAGAAATCTGTCCGCGGAAGCAATGAGAAGTTTTCGAATTCCGTGAAGCAGAACGCGGCGCTGATACGAAAACGCCTTCGCTCTCCGGAAGTTCGCGTGAAACAGAAGAAGGTGGGAGTTCGCTCTCATACGATGCTGTACCTCATGTATTATGACGGCCTGATTTATCCTGAATTTCTGGAAGAGATGGAACAAAGACTTGCGTGTTTTTCTGTGGACGGGGTACAGGATGCGGGCGTGATACAGCAGCTCTCGGAAAAATACTGGTACTCTCCGTTTCCGCAGTTTCAGGTCACGGAACGTCCGGACCGGGCAGCCATGGCAATGCTTGAGGGACGGATGGTGGTTCTTACGGATAATTCTCCGGAAGCGCTGATTTTTCCGACAGACTATAATTCGTTTATTAAAACGGCGGATGATTATTACAGCCGCTGGGAGATTGCCACATTTACAAGAATTCTGCGCTATGTCGCTTCTTTTTTTGCCATGGTGCTGCCGGGACTGTATCTGGCTGTGACGAATTTTCACACGCAGGTGCTGCCGACAAAGCTTCTGCTTTCTTTTGCAGCGGCGCGGCAGGGGGTGCCGTTCCCGGGAGTAGTAGAGGTCCTTTTAATGGAATTGTCTTTTGAACTGCTGCGGGAGGCCGGGGTGCGTCTGCCGGGAGCCATGGGAAATACGATCGGTATTGTGGGAGGTCTGATTATCGGCCAGGCTGCGGTAGACGCGAATATTGTCAGTCCGATGGTGGTTATCGTTGTCGCATTTACGGCTCTTTGTTCCTTTGCCATTCCGAATGAAGATTTTGCGACGGCGTTCCGGCTGCTGAAGTTCGTTTTCATCGGGCTTTGCGCTGCCTGGGGATACTACGGATTCCTGATCGGTCTGCTGTTTGTGCTGATTCATCTTGCTCAGCTGGAGAGTTTTGGCATGCCGTACTTTACTCCGTTTGTCGGTGCGGACCTGAATAAAAATGCGGATGAAAAGGATACCTTTATCCGGCCGCCGTCCGAACTGCTGAAACGCCGGCCGGTCTATGCAAACCGAAAAAACCGGGTACGGCTGCGGGTGCAGAAGAGGGGCGCGCATCCTGTGAAACATAAAGTGAAGGAGAAGTCATGAAAAGTGAAGATACGGGCGATGTTTTTGACACGTCACATACGATTTTCTCACAGAATCATAAAATTTCACCGCGGCAGATCCGGCGCGCGCTGACGATGGAATTGTTCGGAGCCGGCAGCCTTCTTCTTCCGCCCTGTCTGGCAGGAACGAGCGGAATCCTCGGGGTGGCTGCATTGTGTATCGGTGCGGCAGGCGCCTGGGTGCTGGTGCATATATGGGATTGTCTGTCGGAACGCTGTGATTTTGAAAGCGTGGAGCAAAACGGGCATGGTACGGTAAACCGGATCATACAGAGAATCCTGCTGGTCATGAGCGGGGCCGGTCTGCTGGTGCTGGCCGGATATGTGCTTTATCTGCTGACTGTATTGCTTCGGGACCAGCTGCTGACGGCGAGGTATGAGGCGGCAATCCTGCTTACGCTGACGGCCGCGGGTGTTTTTGGTCTCCGGAAAGGTCTGGAATCGAGAATACGCGTCTATGAGGTTCTGTTCTGGTTTCTGATCGTGCCGCTTGTGATCATGCTGATTCTGGCCTGTTTCAGCGTCCATCCGCGGTATTGGACTATCACGTCTTATTCCCTTCAGGGATTTGGGAAAAGCTGTTGGGTCAGTTTCCTGTTTTTCTCAATCTCATCGCTGATATTGTTTTTTAAACCGCATTGCAGTGTGCCGAAAAGGGCTGTGAAAAGCGCGGGCTGCAGCATTTTTCTGGTGCTTGTGCTGCATGTGGCAGTGTATCTGATCCTGATCGGGGTTTTTCAGGATTCGCTCTTGTCACGATTACAGTTTCCGGTCATTCTTTTGATGGCGGTTGTGAAACTGCCCGGAAATTTCTTTGAGCGGCAGGATGCCTTTATGGTCGGAATATGGTTTTTCTGTCTGTTTGCATTATTTCATTCATTGTTATTTTACGGAAGTAAGGCTCTGCAGAACGGATTTTGCAGAAAAAAACCAGACCGGAGCGGGTTGAATGATCAAAAGCTGCCGGATGAAAACAGCAGGGAACGGATGCAAAAACCGGCAGGTGCGCTGCTCCCGGGTGTAATCTGCGGCACGATTGTTTTCCTTGGGGCGCTATGGCTGCTGTGCCATGAGCAGCCGGTCGGTTCGTATCTGGTTATGCTGCCTTGTCTGACAGGATCGCTCCTTCTGGTTCTTCCTTTTGTATATTATGTTTTTGCGAGAAAATAAACGGGCAGCTATGGTTTTCACAGCGCGCCGGCATTTGTAAAGAGCGATTGTCTGATCCGGAATATGCGCAGGGGTGCGCGAGGAATATTTTGATCAGATGTGCTGCAGAATGGAGAATGAAATGAAAAAGTGGATTTGTATCATAGGTAGCGCCGTCATGATCTTATGCCTGAGCGGATGTGAGAACAATGAGGTGGAGAGCAATGCGTTCCCTCTGGCACTCGGTATTGCGGCGGAACAGGATGGCGGTTTTCATATGTATATCGCTTATCCGGATCTGGAGGATCCGGATGCGGCGGAACAGGCGATTTCAAAGGATGCTTTTTGGGATGAGAGTCTGGAAGATCTGACGGAGGGGACGGATCTCATGTCAAAAGTCAGCAGCCGGAATGTGGACATGAATCACCTGAAAGTATTGATTCTGGATGGCCGTATGCTGGACGACGGAGCCAATACGGATTGCCTGATTCGTTTCTTCGTTGAGAAAAAAGATGTCGCGTGGAATGCGTACGTACTTTTAACAGACGGTGAGATGGAGGATTTATTTTCGGAAGAGACACAGTTGAATTCCTGCCTCGGAATCTATCTGGAGGATCTGCTCGAAGGCTGGGATCATTTAAAAGCCGGATCCCTGATCACGGTGGGTGATCTGATCAGCCAGTATTATAACCGGAATGAAATGCTGTTGATTCCCGTGGTCAGTATTGATGAAAGTCAGCCGGTGGTGGAACGTTTCGCGGTTGTGAGTGATCTGAGCGTGATTCAGGAGCGGAGTATGGAGGAGGTGTTTGATTCCGCCCGCTCGCTGATTCTGTTTGAGGAATGAGGCTGGGGCATATTGATCCTGAGCGGAAAGGATATTTATGAATCGAATTGCTTTAGAGTCTGAATAGATTGGAAAAAACCGGCAATACTCCGATATGAAATAAATTATGCAGCCGGACGAAAATGCCGGCAGGAGAGCGGGGTCCAATCAATGATGAAAAAATATGTAATCGGAATTCTGGCAGCGGTTTTTTGCTGTACCATACTTTTGAATACCATACAGGCACAGGTTTTGCAGCAGAGTATTTCAGATAAAATTCTGCGCTTTCATGTGCTGGCGAACAGCGACAGCAGTGAAGACCAGGAACTCAAACTGAAGGTGCGTGATGAAGTAGGCATCTATCTGTCCGGCCGGCTTGCCGACGCTTCGTCTCTGGAGGATTGCGAGAAAATTGCACGGGAGAATCTGCCTGAAATTGAGCAGATTGCCTCGGAAGTAATAGAGGAGGAGGGGTATGACTATGCTGTGACAGCTTCTCTGGAAAACTGCCTGTTTCCGGAAAAAACGTACGGAAGTTATACCTTTCCGTCCGGAAATTATGAGGCGCTCCGTGTCGTGATCGGAGAGGGAGAGGGTCAGAACTGGTGGTGCGTCCTGTATCCGAATCTGTGTTTTTCCGGGAGCATGTATGCGGTGGATGAAGCGTCCGGAGAAAAACTGAGTGTGGAATTGACAGATGAGGAGTATGCGGCAATTCTGGAAAACGGGGATTATGAGGTGAGTTTTAAAATATTGAAATTTCTGAACAGGGTTGCGGAATAAAACGAAATGAGTCTTTACACTTTTGCGTATTTTTTTTATAATAACATTATTATGACGAGAGATGTATGGATTTTCATCCGCGGTCTTCAGAATACAGGTACGGATGATGCGGAGCCGGTGGAAGTCATTTCCGCGGGTACATATTATAACCGGAACGGAAAACATTATGTTCTCTATGATCAGGCGGACGATGCCGGTTCAATGACGGCGAATCTGGTTAAGATCGGTTCGGATTTTGTTGAACTGAACAGAAAAGGCAGTCAGGCAGTCCGTATGGTTTTCCGGCAGGGCGTTCGCACATCGGCAGAGTATCCGACGCCCTGCGGCCGGCTGCTTCTGGGTGTAGATACACGATCCGTGAGGATCGGGGAGACTAACGGACAGATTGAGGTGCAGATGGAATATACGCTGGACGCGGACGGAGACCGGATTTCGAGTTGTGAACTGACGATGCGGATCAGCCCCCGTACAGACATTTCAGAATGAAATATATTATAACGGAAAGGATCAGTGTTTATGGAAGAACTAAAATATGCACCCATCGGTGTATTTGATTCCGGTGTGGGCGGTCTGACCGTGGCGCGTGAGATCATGCGTCAGATTCCGAGTGAGAGAATCGTATATTTCGGGGATACGGCCCGCGTCCCTTATGGCAGCAAGTCTCAGGATACGATTATTCGTTTTTCCCGCCAGATCATCCATTTTTTAAAAACAAAGGGTGTGAAGGCCGTGGTGATCGCATGCAATACCGCCAGTGCGCTGGCGTTGGAGACATTGCAGCCGGAGATGGATATCCCGATCATCGGTGTAGTGACGCCGGGCGCGAAGGTGGCCGCTGAGACGACGGAGAACGGGAAAATCGGCGTGATCGCTACGGAAAGTACGATTGAGAGTCAGTTATATACAAAGGTGATCCGTTCGCATAATCCGGGCGCACAGGTGTTCGGAAAAGCGTGTCCGCTGTTCTGCCCGCTGGTGGAGGAGGGATGGCTGAAGGATCCGGTGACCGTTGAGGTGGCAAATCGATATCTGAAGCCGCTGCTGGCGACGGGTATAGATACGCTGGTCATGGGATGCACGCATTATCCGCTGCTTCGCGGCACGCTGCGTCAGATCATGGGAGAGAAGGTAACGCTGGTGAATCCCGCCTATGAGACCGCACGGGAACTGAAGTGCCTGCTGGAGGAGGAAGGGATTGCGAATGACGGACTGCAGTCTGTCGGGGAAAGCATGCATCAGTTTTACGTCAGCGATGCCGCGAATAAGTTCCGGCAGTTTGCAAACTCGATTTTGCCGTTCGGTGTCGATACAACGCAGTTGATACATATAGAAGATTATTAGACGCTGTAAAATAAAGAATAAAAAATAAACCGGAGAGACCGTTATGATCTGCTCCGGTTTTATGTTTTGTTATCGTCCGCCCGTGAATCGGGAAAGGAAGCCTTTTTTCTTTTCCGGCTTATCCAACGGGCCGCGAATCCCGCGCACGTCAGTGATGTAGATACCGGATACCGTAGCTTTGACCTCTTTTTTTACGGGAATGTAATCGTAGATATCCGTATCTGCAACCATGGTGAAAATTTTCGAACCGATCTTGACCTTTACAATCGGGAGCTTGGAACGCTTCGCATACCAGGGGGTCTCATCGATTACCTGCTGGGGAAGTCCGGAATCCTTCAGCTTCATTTTCTTTTTGTCTATGATGAGCATCGTGCAGTTCTGCTTCATCTCATCGATGGCCGCCTGCTGTTCATCCCGTTTTTTCTCATTTCGCTTCGCAAGTAAATACAGTGCTATGATCAATACGACAAGTACCGCTGCTCCAGCCATGGCACAAACTAAAAGTGCCGCTATTTTTTTCTTCATCGTTTACAATCCTTTCTGAGTCATAATAAAATAACTGCTCTCTACCATAACACATTTTCCGAAAAAAGAAAAGAGATTCTTCTTGTAATTTTATATATTAAATGCTAGAAT